>FZPS01000168.1_pt29 | contig 119654 bp, 112 predicted proteins | sample 1817821 | NCBI WGS metagenome assembly FZPS01 (sample SAMEA104158645, study PRJEB21678) | metagenome | place: Germany | collected 2015-04-21
ATCATACACTACTTACAACAATTATACCTAATTACTCTAAGTAATGCATGATTTTTTTGATAAAAGTCTCTGAAACCCTTGATACTAAAGTGTTTATGCACCCTGTCACTATTATGACACGAGCCCCTGTAGCAAAACAAGGCCCAGATTATTTGATCTGGACCTCTAAGGTTTGTTGGTTTCTTGACCTAATTGATGGTTGCTCCTATATTATATTAATTTTAAATAATCCTGTGCTCCGTAGAAAAATCGTAAAATATTTACTGTTTTGTCTTCTTCCACAATTTTATAGACAAGTAGATAATTTTTAATAGGAATTTTACGATAGTCTTCTTTTTCCAGTCGAATATTTTGACATTTTGCATACATATAGGGATTGTGCTTCAAATAATCATAGCATTTTTCTACTTGGTCAAGAAAATTTGTAGCAGCCATTGGGCTAGCAAGGTTAACTGTAATATAGTATACAATTCGATCTAAATCATGATGGGCTAACTCTGATATATTTATTTTATACATTATATTTTTCTCTTATACTTTTTATTGAAGAATCAGCATCAAGTATTTTTCCAGATTTTATTTCTTCTTCAGCAGCCATAAGCTTGTCATATACATCAAGCATAAACATCTTTTCTTTATATACTTCCATACTCATAATAACCATATCACCGTAGCCATTCTTAGTAATGTAAATGGGTTCTTCTGATTCTTTACACATTTGTGATATTTCACTTGTGTTTTTTAAATCCCTAATCGGTATAATTTGTAACATAATATTCAACTCCTTTCGTGGGATTATTGTACCATAATTATGTCGCGAAAACAATACTTCTATTATCTAAATATCTAACTCCTTGTCAATTTCATGTTTTAGTTCAAATTCTATGAAGCTAGATATCCACAAATGGGTACTGAATTTGATAGAGGAACATTTTTAAATAAATATGTTGTACCACATTGTATTACAATGGGCAATGAAAAAATTAACTCCATGTCGGTTAAGTTGCCTTTTTAATTCCTTGACCTTACCTTTCTGTAAATCAATATTTTCAAGCTGACCTTTCTTTGCCATATCCTAGGGAATAAAAAAAGCGGCCCAGATTTTCACGTCCGAACCGCTAAGTTGTGAGGTACTTTATAAATAATGTACACCAGCCTATTTGTCATCCTGAGGCGTAGCCGAAGGATCTTGACCCCGAAGTGTCACCCCAAAAGATTTGCATATTAGGCCTTTGTAGTAAAGATTCTTCAGCCTGCGGCTTCTGAATGACAGAATACCATCGCTTCGCTCGGATTTATTTACATTAATCTATGCCGCATAAATCAACAACCACGTCATAAGCTATTCTATTGTCAGCGTTTATTGCTTGTACCATCAATTTAAGACTCCGTAAATCTATCCCTTAATTATGATTACACTATGATTTTCCCAATTCTCATTATCGCTATTAAACATTTTATCTATATCATCTAATGATATTTCATCAAAATTTTTAACTTTTGGCTGTACATTGGTTTTATCATTTAACCATATAGTCCAAAGCTCTAAAGTATGACCCTTTCTTATGTTGGATTTTAGATACTTTAATAACTCATTACCTCTTTTTTCTGTATAGTGGAAATCAACAGAATAAATATATGGTTTTTCAGTATACGAACCTACATCATCGTATAATTCATCTTCTTTCATAATTTCCAATTCATATAAGTATTCTTCATCCTCAACAACTAATACTTCTGCATCTTGATCCATTTCCTCCCAAGGCATTAATTCATTGGGCTCTATCCCCCGCATTATAGCTTCCCTAACTGTTATAATTTCTATATTTGGGTTGGTAACTTGTGGAAGTTCATAGTCTGATGCAATGAATGTGTATTGACTCATAGTAGGTCATCCTCCTTTTAAACTTTGCTTATTAGATTATATTATGAATCCACCTCTTGTTAAACTAGAACTCCTTATCATGTTCTTTGAAGAATTCATAATAAGTCCGTACATTCTCCAATTCTGTCCATCTTTTCACCCTAACTGGATTTTCATCCAGATCATATATCTTTGCTCCATGTAAGGATAGTAAAAACGAAGAATGAGTTGATATAATAAACTGACATTTAAAAAAACGAGCTGAATCCTCAATAAACTTCATTAACTCCATCTGTAGTTTTGGTGAAAGACTGTTCTCTGGCTCATCTAATAGATAAAGACCATTTTCTTCAATCTTTTCTGTAAAATATCGAAATGCATTTTCACCGTTGGAAAAACCTCTGACATTATCCATTAATTCACTTCTCACAAATCTTGATTGGGTTTTTCTTCTAGCAGTATTCATTCTTTTGATTTGCTCGTAATCTGCTAGGGACTTCATTTGAAATTGAGCATATTTTGAATCCAGATATTCTTCAAATATTTCTTCTCGTCTTTGGTCTATTCCTTCATTTAGACTACGAACATTTAATATATAATCGAATACATCGTCACTTGTAATTATTCTGCTATTCTCTGGTATCTCTCCATAAGAATCCATTCTACACATATCAACATAATCTTTATAAAAATTTGATTTATTGTAAATAGAATCACGATGGATTCCCATCTTCCCCGCTATTACATTTAACGCTGTTGATTTTCCCGATCCATTACCTCCATATAAGATGGTAATCTGCTCAAAATCAATTCCCTCAAAGCTATGTCTTGATAGTATCTGAAAGGGATAAAAAGAATCGTAGCATGTTCTCTTTATTTCTAAAAAGAAATCAAATTCCATATCTCTATTCGGAAAAGTAAACTTTTTCAAATAAATCATTATCTTATCTCCTTAATTTCCAGAAGCCCATAAAATTTACAAGTGGTAAGATTCATCCCAAGCTCTGAATGCTTCCATTTAATTACTTAGACGACGCATTTTATAAATGATGGGTCTTAATCAAGGTTGTCATCCTGAGCTGAACAGTATTAGCCTTACTTACGAAGGATCTTGCCCCTTAAGGATGACCTAAAGCCAAGATACTTCACGGGTAAGGTTATTAGAGACCGAATCAGTATGACAGAGAAAGCTAATGTCGCCTTAAACTACATATACGCAACTGATTACCATCTCAAATATAATTATACTAGATAATTGTAAATTATCAAAGAAACAAAATCCTTACTTCTCATGCACTGCTTACAGCAATTATACCTAATTACTCTAAGCAATGCACGAAAGTGAAATGGATGATAGCGATGAGCACATCAATGCACATTTCCTTACATGCTTTATCGCCCTACTAATAGGAAGAATTACTGAATTGAGATTAGGTGGGAAATACAATATAGCAAAGATAACAGAGACCTTGAGGAAAATATCTTGTACTAATGAGGATCAGAACCTATGGCTCTTTGATTTTGCTAACGAGACAACAGATGACTTCAATACAGCTTTTGGAATAAATTTTGGTTTGAAACGTATGACGTTAAAAGAAATTAAAAAAAATTTTGCTGAAACGAAAAAATGAAAAATTACACTACAACTTCTCGCATAAAACTAAGACCTTAATCAATGGTAAATACATTGGTTAAGGTCTTTTCGTAAAGTTTTGACTTCCGAAGACAAGCTAATTACTCTAAGCAATGCACGAAAAATTTTGTATAAAAGTTCCTGAAACCCTTGATACTAAAGCATTTATTGCACCCATCACTATTATGACACGTTCCCCAGTAGCTGCAACTACAAGTCCTTTATCTGCACCCTCTGCTCTAAGTTTTTTTAATTCATACAAAGCTTTGGTCTTTTCCAATTCTTTGAGTATCTTTTTAGCTCCTTATCATCTACTATAATAGAATGATTTAAAAACAAGTCTTCAAATACACTCTTGAAGTGCATAAAGTCTTCTTTATTTCTAGCTTTATCTACTCTATAATTCCATTCTATGCCATCAGTAAGAGCAGACCTAGACATGTTAGAAGAACCAACAAACAACTCACCTTCATCACCGTATTCAAAGATATATGCCTTAGGATGAAAGGATTTCTCAGGCTTGTTATAAAACCTTAAGTCTACAGAGTCACACATGATATCTCTCAACTTATACAAAGCGTGAGGCTGAGTTATATTTAAATAGTTACCTGTTAATATTCTTACTGGAATTTTTCTATTAACAACATCTCTTAACTCCTCTTCCAAAAGTCTTACACCGGACTCCATTAAGAAAGCAACAACTATATCTATCTTTGTTGCCTTTTTAAAGGCTTCCTGAAGCTTCGGCAAAAGGTAGTCCTTATCACCGGTTATGCAATTCTTATTGTATTCGATTTCTTTTTCCTGAACTGAATCAATTGCTACAACTTCATAAACATCATTTTTCTTATATACCATCCTGATATTCACTCCTGATTCTTCAGAAACTAAAGTTTCATTTTCAAGGCAAAAACATATGCCCCTTCTTACATTATATCAAAGTATATCACTTTTTCCCATATACCTGTAAATACTTGTAGAAATTCCAAGGAGGCTAAAATTCATCCTCTAAGCTAACCAGTCAGTTACTTAACTCTATCTTCCTAAGGACAAAAAATATGTATCAGTATTTCCAAAGTGGCTTTTCCCCAAAAGTAACTCCTTGTCGCATTTAACAATCTTTCAAGACAAACTTATTTACCTAACAACTAAAATAGTTAAAATTTAACATAATTACACTTGCAATTACATTTTATTCCATATATAATATATATTAGATATTATTTCAAATGGTTAAAGGGTGATTAGTTATGAAAAAATATAATAGAAAACCAAAAGGTAAGGTAATTAAGCTGATAGTTAATGAAGAAGAAGAAACTGTTATAAAAAATAAGGCAGCTTTGTTGGGTATGGATGTAAATGACTATATACTAGATTGCTGTATTTTTAATTGGGCCATTTCGGACTATATGAATAACCGTTACGGCCACTCCTCTGTAGAACAAGAGGAAGTTAAATCATAATTAACTTGTTAAAGTTGAGTTTGCTAAACTTATTTTCCACATGGCCAATGATATGAATAACATTAATTTGCATAATATTTTTTTGATTTCAATAGATCTTTCCTAGTTTCATAAAATTTTTACTAAAGAAAAAGGAGCATACCTAGATTTATGTAAAATAAATCCATGTATGCTCCTTATCTCGTTTTGAAATATTTAATTAAGATGAAAATGATATTCTCATTGCTATCTATAGTGAATATACTTTATTTTGCTTTTCCTACACCGAATATAAAGTTTACTACAAAACTATTCTTATAATTCTTTAACTTTCTCAATTTTTCCTATTATAAACTTATTAAAGTTTTCTAGCTCCTCTGCGGTAATCCATAGTTCTTGCTGATAACTTTTACCTACGGTTTGAACTTCAAATTGTGATATATATGAATCATCAACCTCGAACTTTAGGACCTAACCTTTATATTGAGAATTCACATCCTTTGTATTCCACTTTTGAGCTATTTCCTCGGCATATTTTTCATTGAGAATCGGATAAAAAATAAGTTGTTGCGGTAATCTTGCTGGAAATGCAGTATAATTGGTCTTTTCTATCAAATCTAATTAGGCCCTTCCAACGGGTCGAAATAATATCATAGAATCATCTCCAAAATTATTTACTAATGTTTAAAATAAACTATCACGTTTATAATCTGTATAATCTGAACCCAGCCTTTCGTATAATTCCTTTCCCTTTAATTTTTTATCTATAATAGCTTTTAATTCTGCATCTGTGACACCAATGAGTTCTACAAACTGCAGCTTCCCATTTGGACTTTCAATTTCTCCAAGGCTATCTAACTGGGTAATCAATCCCGTAATTAATGACTTTCCAGCTGGATCCATGCCAGTAGTCTTTCCTGTATATATGTATTCATCTGGTCGAAAAATCTCACCATTATTAAAAGTTAATCTGGCTATTGCTTGCAAAATTCCACACATTCCCCTAATGGAGGATTCTTCATCATCCAGTCCGTCCTTTTTCAGCTTTACAGTTAATTCAAATCCAAAGCCACTATATTCTTTATTTTCACTTTCTTTCTCATAAATTTCCGACAAACCGAATGTAACAAAGTGATAGTAATCTCCACCATCATAAATGTTTATGCCATCTAAAGGATCATTACCTCCAAACCTCCATGAGATAATCGTTCCATAATGTTTAGGATTAGTCTGTCCAGGATACATCTTTAAACATGCAGCCTCAATAGCCTTCCAGCCATCCATTACTACATCATCTGTCTTAGACTTTTCCTTTTCTTCTTTTTTCTAAACCTGTCCAAGAAACCCATCTTTATCTCCCTCTTCTGATTATTTACCTGCAAAATCAAATCCACTGCATAAATGTAATCTCATAACATCTATTACATGGGACTTTGCTGTAAATTCCATATCAACTTCTTTAATCTTTTTATACCCTAACCGTGACCAAAAACTAATGGCCTTATAGTTATCCTGCATCACCCCTAGTCTAAAGGTCTTTGCTCCTAAATTGATCGCCCATTCAATCAAGGCTTTATGTACCATAGCTCCTAGTCCATTACATCTTTCATCTGCTTTTAAAAGCATTAATCCAATTATCCACTCCCCATCAGTTGGAAAATCCCTTACAATGTAAACTATACCAGCCAAGTCATTATCAGATCTATATACTCCTAAAACATATTTATCTTCATAATTTTTATTTGGTGTCAGTGCTCTGAATATGTCATTTACAGTTCCATAGAGGGTAACACTCCGTCTTGCAATATAAAATAATCGGAACACTTAAAAATCACTTTACTACAATCAGATCCCCATCGCAAAATCCGCTAGCTATATGTTCCACTTTCAAGATTTGTAAGTCTTTCAATTCAGAAATTAACTCTTTCAAAATAATTACCATTTTCTCCAGCACAAATTCCCATTCATATGTATCATCAATACCGAGGTGGGGACAGCATCTTTCCTTTGGTACAAAATCTTCATCACACGCCCAATCGTCGTCTTCTGCATCATAATTTGCTGAACCTATCATTTCGATACCATAAGGTTCATATAATCCAAAATTTAAAGCAAGGATATTTTCAGGTAAGATTTCATTTTCATTCATTCTTTTAATCCATGCTCTAATTATATTTTTCACAGATTCCTTATCCATAATTAATCCCTCCAATTGAAATTTGGATAAGCATTTCTGGTACAGAAATTAGCCTTCCATTTACAATTGCTCGTAATGGTACATTTTCTGCCATTAAGTCATGCCAGTAGTCACTAATAATTCTCTTTTCTATCTAAGTTAATTGTTTTTCAAAAGGTAAGAATTCATAAATTTCGCCCACTTCAACTTCTCCCCAGTGACTATACTCTACTATTTCATTCTCATATATTGGCATATATTTAGGTAAAGAAAGAACACTTATATTACAGTCAATATTTCTTAATATATAGCAAACAAAGTAAAATCCACAGGTTGAATAAGGAGCGTCACTTTTCCATATTCTTATGGGCATACCATCCTTTGCTGCAGACAAGAGTTTCTCCATATCTTTTCGTTGATTTTGGAAAAACTGCTTTTGCTCCTTACTATCAATATCAAATCGTTCCCACACTTTGCGGAATACATTTTGTCGTTCCATTCCATCAATGGTACCTGAAATATCACCAATATCAAGGAAAAAGCCTATATTAACAACATCTTGAAAATTCCACTTCATTAGCATTTAATTTATTCATTCTAATACGTCCCTCTTTTTACTAGATTAAATTTATTTTATAACAAATTTTATATAGGCCATATTATACAATTCCATCTATGCTTAGATAATTATACCACATTCAAATGAAGAAGTTTTCCATTACAGAATTATCAAGACAATTACCTTCGTGGATAGCCGTAATCTTTGTTAAGTTCTTCTAAAACACTATTTATTTTTAAATATTCAATTTCATTTTCAATATTAATATTTCTTATATATTCAATATCATTACTAACATTCCTCTTAATAACAATGTTTAATTTAAAAAACTGGTATATTTATTCACCATTTACCATATATAATCAACAGCCATTAATTAAAGAAGGGACTCAATAGGGATTATATATAAGGAAGGTTGTAGATACTATGTCCATATTAGAAGATTATTCATTAAAATCTACAGTTCACTGCTACAAAACTATCCATGCTGAGCTTAGGGACTTTAAGAGGAAGTTTCCTATGCCATTTCTTCGTGGTTTGGTCAACAAGAGCTATGTAGCTGTGAACTGTGGTAAAATTACTTATAGGCAGGAGACAAGAAAAGCATATTACTCTTATGTGTTAAATAATATAAGTGAAATGACGGAAGAGAAAAAATATATTCGATTATCTGGTGACTTTTTAAAGTATACTGTGGAACATTCCTTTATTAATCTGCCTGGTTATGGCACACCGGAAACTGTATCCACCGTTGACATTCCCAAGACTTTTGTGGATATGGAAGAACTTATAGACCTTATAAAGAAAATATTGGACTGTAACTATTAAAAAACACCTCTAGCCTCGGTATAATCCCTTTACCGTTGCTAAAGGTGTTTCTTAATATCTATGGCATCATTTAATGGTATCATTCTTCCTATGCTGATCCCACACATATCCATATGCCTTAACTCCATTTTCTTCTCGTTCCAAGTAGACTCCTTGTATTTCTGGTTCGAAGCCTGGAAATTGGTTAATGCCTTCTTCTAGGATAAGGAAGTATCTTTGTGCTACCTGGTTCCACCTCTCTCCTGGTACTACGCAGAAGATTCCAGGTGGATATGGTAGCGCCCCTTCTAGGGCTATTTCTCCTACTATATCCCTAAGGCCTACCAACCTTGCATTATTTCGCACCAGTTCCCAGTTGGCTTCTTGAGGGTGCATAACTCTTTCCGGGAAATGAGCTTCCCTAAATAGCTTCTTCTGATAGTCTTTTGCCTGGTTTTTCTTATAGAAGTCATGCAACTCCTGGCAAAGCCTTCTAATGCTATAGTCTTTGTATCTATCTATGTGGTTTTCATAAACACTAGGCAAAACTTCCTTCAGTGGTGCATTCTTCTTAATAAGTTCTTCAAACTTTACTAATTGCTCTACTAGGCCATCCATCTTTTCCTTGCTTTCTGCTGGTGTTAGTAAGAATAGTATGGAGTTTAGGTCGTTCTTTTCAGGTATTATTCTGTTATCTCTTAAATAGTTAGCCAATATGGTAGCTGGAATGCCAAAACTCTCATATTGGCCAGTTTCTACATCTATACCCGGTGTAGTTAGCATAAATTTGTTAGGATCAACGAAATATTGATTTTCACCGTATCCTTCAAAGGAATGCCAGCTTTCACCGGGGACAAATTTAAAAAATTCTATATTGCTGGCGATTTCCTCTGTATCATATTCTTCCCAGGGCCTTCCTCTTACTGTAGGAGGAATAAAGGGCTTAAAGAGGGAGCAGTTTTTTAACACTGCCTTTCTAGCCTCAACTCCTACCTTTATACAATCTGTCCATAGAAACTGGCCTGCTTCTCCTTCCTGCATTCTTGCATTAACATCTAGGGATGCAAACAATGGATAGAAAGGACTGGTGGAAGCGTGCAATCTAAATACATTATTAAAACGTTTATGGTCCACATACCGTCTTTGTCCTTTAATATGATTATCCTTTTTATGTATCTGAGAGGCTTGAGAAAAGCCTGCCTGCTGCTTATGAACAGATTGAGTTACTATTATTCCAGGATCATCTGCCTTTAATTTCAGGAGAAGTGGTGAACAATCCTTCATCATTGGAATAAACTGCTCGTAGCCAACCCAGGCACTATCAAATAAAATGTAGTCACAAAGATGGCCAATCCTATCTACTACCTGTCTAGCATTATATATGGTTCCGTCGTAGGTACCTAGCTGGATTACAGCTAATCTAAAAGGCCTTTTACTCTTTGATTTTTCTAAGTCTACCTTGGCAGCAGCCTCTCTAAGATACTTTTCCTCAAAGCAATGGTCATCTATACCCCCAATAAATCCAAATGGATTACGGCAGGTTTCCAAATACACTGGATTTCCACCTGACAGTACCAAGGCTGCATTATAAACAGACTTATGGTTATTTCGATCAAAGAGGACTAAATCTCCAGGTGCCACTATGGAACTTATAGCTACTGTATTGGAGGTACTAGTACCATTCATAACAAAGTAGGTTTTGTCTGCATTGTATACCCTAGCTGCATAGACTTGAGCTTCCATAGCTGGACCTTGATGGATTAGCAAGTCCCCTAGTGCCACATCTGCATTACATATATCTGACCGGAAAATTCTTTCTCCGTAGAAATTATAAAGATATCTTCCTGCAGGATGTTTACGAAAGTATTTCCCTCCCTGATGTCCAGGACAATTGAATTGCAAATTTCCTCTTTCCACATATCCACTTAAGGTTTTAAAGAAAGGAGGTAGCATCTTTTCTTCATATTCACTTGCCACTTCTTCAATTTCCTTACTTAAGCTCTCCTTATCAATATTTTCAATGGAAACTAGCCTATAAAGAATTTCTAAAAATTCTTCAGTATATTCTTCTGTATCCTTTGCAAGTAAAAATACTGGTATGCCTAATTTTAGATTAAATACATCCCTGGCTAAGTTTTTATCTTTATCTGTTAACACTACAGCAGCTGCATCAATATAGTCTGTGTTTTCAACTAGAACAATCTTCCTTTTTGTAGTAAAAAACATCTTAGATTCCTCTGTACAAGCTATTTTTAAGTGTTCCATAACATTTTCACTTTCATTATATAAATGTTAAAATTTTCTTGTTACGCTATTGAATTTTATAATCTTTACTACTGGCTTTCAATTATAACTTTTGTATAAATCCAATTTTTTATAAGTAAAATTAGCTTATTCCAGTTAAAACATAAACAAGTGCAAGTGCAAAAAAGCAGCCTAAGTTTGAAACCTAGACTGCTTTTAAATTATTAGGAATTATACCCTCTTCTATTAACTAGCTCTACTAAGCCTGCTTTCACTAACATTGAACCTACAGGAAGAGCTATAAAAATCCCTGCTGAGGCTTGCCACAAGTTACCTGGCACGTCCTTTAAAGATACGGCAAAGGCTGCAGCTAAAGTTGGCTGTTCACCTAGGATTAGGCCTGCTACCAAGGCTCCTGCCACAAAATAGGCCGCCGTCATCCATAATCCTGCCACAATAAAGGCCAAAGCATTATTCCATACTTTTTCCCCTTCATAATCTTTTCTTAAAGCTATGGAGGCAGCTATAATTGCCATCACAGCCTTTATTACTATAGTAAAAGGAGCCCAAATTGGCATATACAACAGATCCGCCAAGCCCATACCAATAGCCGAAGCTATTGCCCCTTTTTTTCTCCCCAAAAGCAAGGCTGATAAAAGGACCATACTGTCTCCTAAATGTACATAACCACCAAAGCTGTTAATTTTAATTGAGTAAGTAGCTACAAAAACTATGGCAGCCATCAATGCAGTGATTACCATGTCCCTAACATATCTACTAACATTGTTACCAGTCATATTTATTACCCCCATATTTAGAAAATTATCCTCTTGATTTCGAAATCATATTACTATTATATCCCATGAAGGTGAACTTGCAAATGTACCGGTACAAAAGCAGGTGTCAGATGACAGGTGTCGGGTATCAGATTTTGGGTATGGGAAATCCCAGGTAATTTTGCCCATTGGAGATTTTTTGTTTCTAAACAATTAAAAAACCTGAGATGATCTCAGGCAGTCTAACTTTCAACAAATTTAATTAGTTCATTATTAAATTTCTCCCACTGGTCGTAAAAGAGGCCGTGTCCTGCATATTCAAAAGGTACAAGTTTTCCCTTTCTTATAACCTGGGCTTGGATTTCTGCTAGGGAGAATGGAACAACCTTGTCATGGATACCATGAAGAATTAAGGTTGGTCGGTTTATTTTCCCTAGATCATAAAACAGTTCTTCCTCTCCCAGCCATGTATTAGCAATTGCTGCTGTAGCCCATGAGGCGGCCTGGAGGCCTAACTGGAAGAACCATTGGGAAAAGGCTTCTGTTACGTTTTGATAAAAGAATATTTCCCCAAAATCAGCTAACATTTTTGGTCTATCTTTATATGTGCCTTCTATAATGTTAATTACAGTCTCTCTATCCAAGCCATAAGGAAAATAGGGTCTTTTTATCAAGCTAGGTGCTGCTGCTGCAAATAAGGCTAGTCTTGATACACCATACTCCTTATGGCGAGCCATATACCTAAGGGCAATAGCTCCTCCAGTTGAATGTCCACATAATACAAAATCCTTTAATTTAAGTTCTTCAACTACAGCCCTCACATCGTCCGATAGTCTATTATAGTCATATCCTGTAAAAGGCTTGTCGGAATAACCAAAGCCTCTTGTGTCTAAGCCTATACATCTATAGCCCAGCTTAGGTAATTGATTAAATTGATAGTCAAAAAGCTTATGGCTACCAGGCCATCCATGTAGAAATACTATTGTTTTCTTTCCTTCTGGATTCAGGTCCTGTACAAATACCTTTACCTTGTCTTCTACCTTTATAAAATAACCCATCTGCCCCTCCGTCTATATTATCCACTATAGATAATATTCAGTAATGGGCAAATGGGTTACTGGTGTGTGCTCTTATATATCCACTTAAGTGGGATGGCCCCTGGGGCTATTTTTACTTAAATGCGTTTATATACATTTGCTTAAGCTCACTAATAAGTGGATATCTTGGGTTTGCGCCGGTGCATTGGTCGTCAAAGGCTTGCTCTGCCATTTCATCAAGGGTTTCATAGAATCTCACTTCGCTTACACCTGCATCCTGAATGTTTTTTGGAATATTAACCTTTGCTTTTAACTCATCTATTGCCTTAATTAGCAGTTCAATTTTCTCGTCTTCATTGCTTCCACCTAATCCTAGATAGTCTGCTACACGGCCGTATCTCCATTTAGCATTAGGATACTTGTATTGAGGGAAAGCTGCTTGTTTTCTTGGATTATCAACGGCGTTAAACCTGATTACTTCATTAATTAACAAGCCGTTAGCAACACCATGAGGTAGGTCATGGAAGGCACCTAGCTTGTGAGCCATTGAATGACATACTCCTAAGAAAGCATTGGCAAAGGCCATTCCAGCCATAGTTGAAGCGTGGGCCATTTTTTCCCTAGCTTTTACGTTAGTTGGACCTTCATTGTAGGCCTGTGGCAAGTATTTAAATACCAATCTTATAGCTTCTAGAGCTAGACCATTTGTGTATTCTGATGCCATAACTGATACTATAGCTTCCAAGGCGTGGATAAGGGCATCTATACCTGAAGCTGCAGTTAAACCTTTTGGCATATCCATCATCAGTTCTGCGTCAACAATAGCCATATCTGGAGTTAGCTCGTAATCTGCCAAGGGGTATTTAACATCTGTTTTCTCATCGGTGATTACTGCGAAAGGAGTTACTTCTGAACCTGTACCTGCAGAAGTAGGTATAGCAACCATCATTGCCTTTTCTCCCATCTTAGGGAAATGATAAACTCTCTTTCTTATATCCATAAATCTCATAGCAAGGTCTTCGAATCTTACGTCCGGATGTTCATACATTACCCACATAATCTTAGCTGCATCCATTGGTGAACCTCCACCAAGGGCTATTATAGTGTCAGGCTTAAAGTTTTTCATTTCTTCTGCACCCTTTTTAGCAGTAGCTAAAGTTGGGTCTGGTTCTACATCGAAAAAGATCTTGAAATCCATCTTTAATTCATCTAGTATATCTGTAACCTTCTTTACAAAACCTAAATTATAGAGTACTTTGTCTGTTACAATGAAGGCTCTTTTCCTATTCATATCTGCAAGTTCTCTTAAGGCTATGGCAAGGCAACCATACTTGAAGTAAATTTTGTCAGGAACTCTGAACCACAACATGTTCTCTCTCCTCTCAGCAACGCTCTTTATATTCAATAGATGTTTAACTCCTACGTTTTCTGATACGGAGTTGCCTCCCCAAGAACCGCAGCCTAGAGTTAATGATGGTGCCAGTTTAAAGTTGTATAAGTCACCAATTGCCCCCTGAGAAGATGGCATATTTATAATGGTTCTTCCTGTTTTCATAGTTGCGCCAAACTTTGCTATTCTATCTCTTGATTTAATTTGATCTGTATATAATACGGAAGTATGACCGAAGCCACCGTATTCCACCAATTTAGCAGCCTTATATAAAGCTTCATCAAAATCTTTAACTCTATATGCAGCTAAGATTGGTGATAATTTTTCATGGGAGAAAGCTTCTTCTGGTTCAATGGATTCTACTTCTCCAATTAAAACTTTGGCACTCTCTGGCACTTCTATACCAGCTAATTGAGCTATTTTATAAGCAGATTGACCAACTATATCAGCATTTAAGGCTCCATCTTTAATTAGTATATTTCGAACTTTATCAACTTCATCTTCCTTTAATATATAGGCTCCCCTTTGGGCGAATTCTTCCATTACCTCATCATATACTGAGTCTAGAATTAAAACAGACTGTTCTGAAGCACATATAACACCATTATCAAAGGTTTTTGATAGTAAAATTGAATTTACTGCCATTTTAATATGAGCTGTTTCATCAATAATAGCAGGTGTGTTACCAGCTCCAACTCCTATGGCAGGTTTTCCTGAGGAATAAGCTGCTTTAACCATACCTGGTCCACCAGTAGCTAATACTATATCTGCTTCCTTCATTACTATAGAGGATAAGGCTACAGAAGGTTCATCTATCCAGCCTATGATGTTTTTAGGAGCCCCAGCCTTAACTGCAGCTTCCAACACTATTCTAGCTGCCTCTATGGTAGACTTTTTAGCCCTTGGATGGGGAGAGAAAATTACTCCATTTCTTGTTTTTAGAGCTATTAGAGCCTTGAATATTGCTGTGGAAGTAGGATTAGTAGTAGGCACCACTGCAGCTACCACCCCTATAGGTTCTGCCATTTTTACAATACCAAAGGACTCATCCTTTTCTATAAGACCACAAGTTTTTTCATCTTTATACTTATTGTAAATATATTCTGAAGAAAAATGATTCTTTATTACCTTGTCTTCAACAATACCCATTCCTGTCTCTTCAGTAGCCATCTTAGCTAATCTTACTCTAGCATTAGTAGCTGCCATAGCTGCCTGCCTGAATATTTCATCTACCTGTTCTTGAGTATATGTGGCATACTTTCTTTGAGCTTCCCTAACCATTTCAATTTTCACTTTTAACTCATCGCTATTAGTAACTTTCATAATGAAAACCTCCTTACTTTTATATTATTTACTTATCTAGTAAATAAATAAGCTAAATTGGATTGTTATTTTTTTAACATTCTTTTATAAAATTTTTTAGTAAAAACACTATTAATGTGAATATTAATATTAACTTTACCAAGTTTCATAAATATTGCCTATTGGCTTTATAACATTCTACCATAGTCCACATTATTATGCAATACTAGTTAATATTAATTTAAATTTCTACTGCGTCGATATTGTTAATCTTTTCACAATTACATTTTACAATAGATTGATTATACTGTCAACATATAAATTTAGATAATCTATAGCTTAAATTACCCTAGTATTTCCCTTTAAAGACAAAAGTATATTAATTTAAATTTTAGTAATACTAATACATGGAGGTGTTGTTAATGACTATTAATTTAACCACAAAAGAAAGATATTTATTAGAAGACCAAAAAACCCATGAGGCTATATGTGTTGAAAAATACACAAACTACGCTAATTTAGCCCAGGACCCTCAGCTTAAGGCCTTATTCAACAACCACGCTAGAATAGAGCAAGAACACTACAATTCTATTCAGCAACTATTAAATGGTCAGTTGCCATCAATGGGCAATCAGCAAGGGGGAGCTGCTAATCAACAAATGCAAAACCAGCAAATGCAGCAGCCTCAAGTTAGTAACAGTTTTCAACCACAAGGAAATACAGTTAACTACAATACAACAGATAAAAATTTATGTACAGATATGCTTATGACTGAGAAATATGTATCCGATGGATATAATACTGCCATATTTGAATTTAAGGATACTGCAGTTAGAGATGTCTTAAACCATATTCAAAAAGAAGAGCAAAAGCATGGAGAAGCTATTTTCAAGTACATGGAAAGTAAAGGAATGTACCAAGTTCAGTAAATTATTTATAATCATTTTAACAAATTACATAGCTTATAAAGGATTATAATGTACCTGTGCACTTTTCACTTTTATCATCTTTTCAATTTTACCTAAATATAAAAAGCTCCTACCCTCTTTATTGCTTAGAGGATAGGAGCTTAACTCTTCTGCTACTAGTTAGGTATACACTAGGCGGATTATTTAATAACTTCAAGTCTCTTTTTTATAGTATATACATCTTTTTCCGTTTGATGTTCTTTATGAGTCAAATAATCTAAACTTTCATTGATATTTATTAAGTCCTTCTTTGTTTCTATATGGTTGTTTGCATTCTTTGCTTCAAACTCATTTAGCTTGTTTTCTAGTCTAGACTGACCTACTTTTAACTCAACCACATCTCCCTTAATTGTTTTTACGTCCTTATCTAAAATATCAATCTTAGATTCCATACTACCTATCTTCAATTCCATACTACCTATCTTAGATTCCATACTACCTATCTTAGACTCCATACTACCTATCTTAGACTCCATACTACCTATCTTAGACTCCATACTACTAATTTTATTTTCCATATTACCTATTTTAGAATCTATTTTATCTAATCTATCCAAGATTTTATTCAACACTTCTTTTTCCATATCTACACCTCCAGCATTAAAAAACAATCTAAACTGCAATATCTTTCAGAATTTCTTAATTCTATTATAACAAAAGTCTATCACTATTTCTATTATGTACAATTTAAATTATTCTAAACCAATGGTTAGCACCTTCATTCATATTGACACCCTTACTGGCTATTGATAAAATATTCACAGTATCCAAGATAAGGGGTGTTGGCATGAAGGATCTTATTGAAAAGTTATATAAGGAAAATTACCTTACTAGAGATGAATTATTGTATTTATTGAATAATCTTGATGAAGAAAATAAGGATTATCTTAGGATAAAGGCCCATGAAACTAGGATGGCTACCTATGGTAACAAAGTATTTATGCGAGGTCTTATTGAATTTACTAATTACTGTAAAAACAATTGTCTTTATTGTGGTATAAGGGCAGCTAACAAAAATACTGAGAGATATCGCTTATCCTTGGATCATATATTACATTGCTGTTCTATAGGCTATAAGCTTGGCTACAGAACTTTTGTACTGCAGGGCGGTGAAGATCCTTTTTACAGCGATGATAAAATACTTGAAATTATACATAGTATAAAAGATAAGTTCCCAGAATGCGCTATAACCTTATCTTTAGGGGAAAAATCCTATGAATCTTATAAAAAGTATTATGATGCAGGTGCAGATAGATATTTGTTGAGACATGAGACCGCCTCTAAGAGGCTTTATGATAGCCTTCATCCCTCTATGTCTTTTGAAAATAGAATTCAGTGCTTAAAACACTTAAAAAACATTGGTTTTCAAATTGGTGCAGGCTTTATGGTTGGCCTTCCAAATCAAAGAAATGAGGACTATGTGGAAGATTTGCTCTTCTTAAAGGAACTAGAACCACATATGGTAGGTATAGGCCCATTTATTCCTCATAAAGATACTATTTTTGCTAAAGAAGCAGGTGGTAGCTTAGAAACTACTGTAACTTTACTCTCCATAATCAGATTACTACTTCCTTCTGTCCTACTGCCTGCCACTACTGCTCTAGGCAGCGTCCACCCTTTAGGCAGGGAAAAAGGCATAAAGGCTGGTGCTAACGTAGTTATGCCTAACTTATCTCCTACTAATGTTAGAGCTAAATATTCTTTATACGACGGAAAAATATGTATTGGAGACGAAGCAGCTGAATGTCGTAGATGTATTGAAAATAGAATCCTAAAAGCAGGCTTTTCGGTGGATATGGGTCGTGGAGATAATATAGATTGGAGTCGTGGATAATGAATACTACAGCAAATGCAAATAGAAAACATATCGCTATATTTGGCAAGACAAACTCCGGTAAGTCTTCTCTTTTAAACGCCATAATTGGTCAAGAAATTTCCATAGTTTCTAACTTGGAAGGAACCACAACGGATCCAGTTAAAAAGGCCATGGAGCTTATTCCTTTTGGCCCTGTTCTTTTTATTGATACCGCTGGTCTTGGAGATTACAGCGACCTTGGCAACTTAAGAATGGAAAGAAGCTTAAAGGTCCTTAAAAACACAGATTTTGCCCTCTATGTTTTAGATATAAAAGACAAGGACTTATCTGTTTATAAAGAAACCTTAAAGGAGTTTAAAAAATATAAGATCCCTTTTCTTACGGTAATTAATAAAATAGATACTGCCACAAAAGAAGAATTGACTGCAGCCAAAGAAGTCCATAAAGATGCCCTATTTGTTTCTGCTTTAAAGGAAGAGAATATACTTTCTTTAAAGGATGAGCTCATTAAAAGGTTACAAGAGGAAGAAGATGATCCCCCTCTAATTGGGGATATTGTACCTTATAATGGTAAGGTAGTAATGGTTGTTCCTATAGATTCAGAAGCTCCTAAGGGAAGGTTGATTCTACCTCAAGTTCAATTAATACGGGACTGCTTAGATCATGGTATAAAAAGTTACGTCGTTAGAGATACTGAGCTGGAAGAAGCTTTAAAGGATCTATCTGACATAGATATAGTAGTAACTGACTCTCAAGCTTTTAAGAAAGTAGATAAAATAGTTCCCCCTAATATTAAGCTCACTAGTTTTTCTATACTACAAGCTAGGCACAAGGGTGATCTAAAAACCTTTATTGACGGAGTTAAAAAGATTAAAGACCTAGATGAAAATTCTAAAATTCTAATAAGCGAAAGTTGCAGTCACAATCATTCTCACCAAGATATAGGCAGGGTTAAAATACCCCAGCTTTTAAATAAGCATGTAGGTAAAAAGCTGAACTATGAATTTAAAATGGGCCATGATTTTCCAGAAAACTTAGAAGCTTACGACCTAATTATACACTGTGGCTCCTGCATGGTTAACAGAAAAACTATGTTAACTAGAATAGCCTTATGCAAAGAGAAAGGTACTGCAATTACTAATTATGGTGTTGTACTAGCTTATTTAACAGGAATATTAGATAGATCTATTGCTTTTGCAGAAAGTAATTAAAAGGCAGTAGCATTAGCTATAAAAACGCTAATGCTACTGCCTTTTAAAACCATTTCATTTTAGTTTTTAAAAATACCATTTAAATTAATTAACCATAAATTCATTTATCAAATGATATACTTTTATCAACATCTGGTTTTTGTTTCTGCTATCCATAAACCTAAGCTGCGCCGTAATGCCTCCTAATAGTGTTAACTTTAGCTCTGAATCAAAATCAAGGGTTCCTGAATTCTCCACTGCATAGGTAACGATGCTTTTGTAAGGTATAGTATAATACTCTGCTTTTTTACCGGTAATCCCCTGCTTTTCTGCTATTAAAATACGTTTATCTGTAAATACTGCCAGATCCCTCATAGTTTTAACAGCAAATACTATTTTTTCTTTTTCCGAAATAAGAGCCTTCATTGAATCCGACATAGGCACCTCTTGATAGAATGTAAAAACTTTGTTCGCATTTACATCCGCCATTTCCCATCCTCCTAAAATACATTTTATTCCATATATCCATTATATACCCTTTTACAACTTCTTACAACTTTCCTTAAAGAAAATAAAATAATAAATCCGACAAAAAAAGTCACTAAACAATAGCGACTCTTTTCCATCAGCATTTTTTAATTATATTACTTCTTTTATACAGTTAATATCATGGTGGGAAAAATCTATATATGAATTATTAACCTTAATTACTGGACTAATAGTATCCTTAGGAGGAATATATACTACCTCTCCAATGGAACCATCATTTAATTTAACCTTAGATCCTATATAATTTTTAGAGATATTTTCTAAAAATATATTTGTTATATCTTGGTCAAAAATCCTCATACCTTCAGATGCATACATTTTAAAGGCTATAAAAGGTGTCTTCTTACTTTTATAAACTCTACTGGAGGTCATGGCGTCATAAGTGTCTGTAATTCCAATAATTTTTGCATATAAGGGTATATCCTTGCCTTTCACACCAAAGGGATATCCTGTTCCATCTTCTCTTTCGTGATGTTCTAAAACAGCCTGCTTAACCCTATCATTAATATCATCGTGTCTACTAATCAGATTATAACCGTGCATTGAATGTTTTTTAATTTCCACAAATTCATTGTCTGTTAATTTAGCGGGCTTATCTAAAATTGTAAGAGAGACCCTTGTCTTGCCTATATCATGTAGCAAGGCTGCATCTACAACCTCTTTAATTTCATCATCTGACAGCTTCATCCACTTAGCTAAAAGCATAGAATAAAAAGCTACATTTATACAGTGAGTATAAGTGTAGGTATGAGCATCTTTTATGGTATTTAGACATTGAATCACAGAATTTGCTTCTTTTAATTGACCTATTAAGGATTGGGAAATATTTCGAATGGTTTCATAGTTAATCTTTTCATTAACTGTTAAATCCTCAATAACCCTTTTAATCTGAAGTACACTTAAATTATATTGATCTTTAATTTGGCAAATCTTATCCTTGCATGCATCATCTTCTAATTCATATATACATACAGTAAAAACACCGCATTCTACCAATCTCTTAAGCAAGTAATCATTTAATATAGTATTTCTTCCTACTAATTTTACACCATTTAAAAATATATCTTCCGCTAAAACTTTGCCAGCCTGGCAATTTTCTATAGCTATTTTTCGTTTTACCAATGTTAACCACCCAATTCCTACTATAACAGTTATGGACTAACTATTACAAAATTTATACCAAGTACTCTATAGGATTTACAAGGTCAACTACAATCTTAATTATTATACAAGAAAAAGCAAGTTTTTCTGTCAAGAAACCCCATAGCATAACTTTCATTTAAAGTATAAAAAACTTGAGCATTTTTGTCAACAATAGAAAAAGATTTATCTTTATTTAATATTAACTATTTATTAATAAACGTTTTCAAAACACCTTAATAAGAAAACTCGGGATCTAAACCCGAGTTTTCTCCTTTATTAGTATAGATATTGGGAATTTCCTCCCACTTTTCCTGGAGCAGGATTAGCTGGTAGGTCTAATACAAAGACTCTTAGGTTTCCTTTTCCGCTACAATTTGCAGTTAAAGTACCATTAGTTACATTAATTACTTGTCCAGTTACTGCATCTACATACCTTCCATTAGGTATATTTCTAAAAGTAGCGCTGCCAGAAACAGTTATTAGGGCAAAGCTATCTACACCATCTGCAACATCGGTAAATCTTCTCTTGTAAGCCATGCCGTCGCCACTAATATCTTGAACAGAGTACTGTCCCTTTTGTAAAGCAGGTACAGCTCTTCTAATTCTATTTAATCTGTTTATGTGTTGTGCCAATGGATGATTTAAGGTTTCAGCCATAGCTCCACTTGCATTGGAGTATACTCCAAAGTCGCTGGTCTGAACACTACCTTCAATATGATCTCCAAAGTATGCTCTACCAGTTTCGCTTAGAGGTGCATTTGGCCCTACATCTATAGGCTTACCCTTTTGGAATTCAATTTCACTACCATAGTAGATGCAAGGAATTCCTCTAAAGGTGAACATTAGGCTTAGGTTCTCAGCCCAAACATCCTGGCCTAGAGCAAATCTCTGATTTTCCGGTGCAGTGTCTGGTGAATAGTCATGAGAATCTACATATACAACATTCCAAGTTGCATCATTGTAAGTATGATCTCCCTCTACAGCTACCCTAAAGGCATCTCGAGCGTTGGCAAAGTTCCAATGCATTGGGAAATCGATAACATCTAGTCCAGATTTCTTAGAAGTGTCTACTGGTCTATAATTGTTGCCATCTAAGAATGCATTATTGCTAGAAGGCTGTGTTCCTACATCTAAATTATCGTTATAATTTTGAAACACGCTAGCTTCGTTAGTTTCCCTGTCTCCCCAAGGATAATCCTTTGACTCTTTCCAAGTATAGAAAGGCGCAGATAAGGCTGGGATTCCTCTGTTCCAAACATCCCTAACTCTTGTACAAACCTCACCAAATACATAGAAGTCCTCTCCGCCTGCAGCCTTTATACTTGGTATAAATTCTTTATTAAAGGTTAACCTAGAAACATGTTTCACCGTATCTACTCTAAAGCCATCTACTCCCATAGCAATATACTTGTTATATGCATTGTTTAGATAATTTGAAACTGTTGGATTTTCAGTGTTTAGGTCTACACAATCTCCAGCAATTTGTCCTGTCTGACAAGTATAACCTTCCCATTCCATACTCTTCTCATGATGGTAAATATGATTTACATCATTTACAGCTTCCTTCATAAGGGCTATTCTTGTGTCAAATTGTTGTTTTGGATTTAAATCAAAATAGTTGTCCGGCAATTTACTATTTGGAGCTTTCTTAAGGGCTGTTTCAGCTGTTTCATTTATAGAGCTTGCTGCAAGTCTTTCAAACATAGGGAATATATTTTCTTCTCCGAAATTTGAAGTATGATTGTATACTACGTCCTGAATAACCTTAATCCCCTTACTGTGGGCTGCATTTATAAACTTCTGATAACTTTCTTCCGCAGTGCTGTCATATTTTGTATTATATCTAGGATCTATCTCTGTAAAATCAATAGCATGATAGCCGTGATAATCATAACCACTGGCATTCTTTATAGGAGGTGTTATCCAAATAGCACTAAATCCTAGAGCTTTAATGTAGTCAAGTTTACCTATTAAACCCTTAAAATCTCCTCTCCAAGCGGGATCACTATCTGGATTACCTGCCTGACCATCATCCCAGCAATGTACATTGTTTGATGGGTCTCCATCATAAAATCTTGTAGTTATTACAAAGTAGATACTTTCTTCTCTAAAATCATTAGAATTATATTCTCCAATATTATATACAAAGATATTCTCTGTTTTATTACCGGAGGCATCTACTGCTATAGTGTAAATGTTAGTATCCTTACTTACTGTTATCTCTTGTCCTTTATAAAGATAAGAATCTGTAAGTTCAGGTTTTTTACCGTCAAGGGAAAAATACAATTTTGGTGAAGGATCTTCATTGTCTTTTACCGTAAATTTCACCTTTTGACTTGTAAGGTATCTACCTGAAGACGGACTAGCTGTTACTGTAGGAGCCTCTGTATCTCCTTCAGGATCCTCAGTTTCTAGCGGATCAGTATATAAGATTGTTCCATCCTTTTTAACCCAAACATCTTTAGTTGTTACAAAGTCTGCTCCATTTGTTTGCAATTTGTTATTCCAACTTCCATCATTAAAAAGGAATTGGACTTTACAGTATTACTTATAGTTTTTTTATACCAGCCAGTTCTATAGTTTCTCATTTCTCCTGGACTAGCTTTTAATCTAGTAGTATCCCATTCTTCTGTAGATAAGTCACTGTCATACCATATCCAGATTTCCTTCCAATTATCAGGTTTTTCTACATAAATGTTTATTTGGCCTGATTCATTAATGGGCTTGTAATTTGTCCATTGCCCATCCTTATACCAGCCTTCTTCAGTTAGTAATTTGCCTGGCCCCAATCTGCCGGCTTATAAAAGTGTACTTTTATGCCATTAGTGGCAGCAAAGGCAGCGCTGTTGTTGTAGCGGTTGCTCACAATAAGTGTAGCTATTACTGCTATAATAGTTACTACTATAGTGAGCTTTCTTAATAATTTTTTGTTCACAGTATACCCCCTTAGGTAAAATATATTTTAAATAATTAAATTATTTAAAATCACTTCTAAAAAAACATATAAATAGGGAGTTTTTAAATATATTAGGAAAGCTGTTGGTATGAATATAAAGTATCTAATATAATGTTACTTACTTTCTAAAAGGATAGGTTTCACAATGTAGATTATAGCACGATCGCCATTAATTGTAACCGTTAAGATGCTTTAACTTCCAAAAAATAAACCTAGGGTTAGCATTAAAAAATGCTAACCCTAGACCAGACCACAAGGTTTTATGGAGTGATAGTTAAGTAGAGCATTTCTGGCCTATAATTTTCCTCAAAAGTACTTAAAGAGATTGAATTTCTATCATCTACACTAATTTTATCCCTAAAGTTTTCAAATATATATCTTGTAAGATCCAAATCAAAATGGCAGGGCAAAATAAACTCACCTTTCCCATCATAAGTTTCTAGTTCTATGAAATAAGAACTATGACGTTCTAAGTATATCTTTATAAGCTTAATACTTTTAATATTTGAATATTGAATGGAAGTGGTATGGACCCCCACTCCTTGAACCTTCATGTAGATATCACGAAAACCTCCATATTTTTTTCTGTATCTATATGGTAAACAATCACTTCTGGAAATTATCATCTCAGTAGGGCTAAAGTGGACAAAATAATTTTCCACATAGGTCCTATATAGCTCTCTGGATAAAGGATTTTTAGGGCTTGTCAATAAAGAGAGTATTGTTGACAAAATTGAAAACACTACAGTGAGTAGCACTACTAACCTTAATAAATTAAATATTAGATTCGAGGGCATAAAAGCCATAACTATAAGAAGGAAAATAGCAGGAATAGTAATTTTTAAGAATATATCTTTTCCTTTTTTTCTTAATCCAATATATTCATCGTAATCTATAATAGTTGAGCAATAAAAAGTTTTATTCATTCTCCTATCCTTCCTTCTCACTAACTTCTATTTTTTCCTGCTCCTTGTTACCCATATCTTCAAGGGGATTCTCATCTACTGAAATTCCTTGATTGTCTGTTACTGCCATCTTATCCTTTATGGTCTTTTTTGATTTCCTATCCTTTATAGTGATAACTACTGCTAGAATAAGAAACAAAAAGCCAAGAATAAAGGTATATCTGTAAGTGACTAAGTAGAAACGTCCCTTGGTGGAATCCATTTCTAGCAGTTTGAAACCACTGATTTTAAAATATACAATTAAAGTATACATTATCAAAGCTGACCCAATGATATACAGAATCCATTTAAACTTTCTAAGAAAATTCATTTTTAATTATTACCTCTCTTTTTCTTGTTATACAAAAATACAATAAAAACTATGGATAAAGCTATGATTATAAAGAAGATAACTAATCTTATAAAATCTGCTCCAATAGCTCTTGTAATTGTTCCTTCAAAACTACTTTGATTTCCTGCAGGATCTATGGCCTTTATGGAAACTTTATTTTTACCAAAAGCTAATTTCATCTTATGACTAAAAACACCTGTGTCGCTTTTTTCCACTTCCTTGTCATTAATATATAGCTTAGCATTAGGCTCTATATCTCCTGCTAAGGTTATATATGAAGCAGTGGTTTTAATTCCGTCATAATCCTTAGTCAAATTCAGCTGTGGTGCATAAGTATCTATATAATAAGATTTGCTGTAATTTTTAATATTTCCCTTGTCGTCCTGGATAGTTACAACAATTTGATGGTTTCCTTCATTTAAATTTAAAATATATCTACCAGACTTAGTAATATTGTCTTTTAAAACTGTCTCTCCATCTCTAATGGCAGCCTTTAAACCTTGTTGAAAATTAATTTCAATAATTAATCTTTGAGTATTTTGCACTTCTCCTTCAGGAAAAGTAACTTCTGCCTTAAGATTATTTATAAGCTTTTCATCAATAGACAATCTTTCATAGGCTCCATATATGTCATTTCCATTTAGGGCTGCCACAGCAAATTCTCTATTGGATACATCCTCTATAATAGATTCAAATTCCAATTCCTCTGTGTCATAAAAATAGTAAGGACTCTTTGCTCCCTTTTCAAAAAACATTACTCTGTAACTTTTTACATTGTAATCAGTAGCTTTCTCCCATTTTATTTTTATCATATCATCTTCAAGGCTAGCTGTAATATTCTCAACCTTAGCAGGTAGGGATGAGTTGATTACCGGCAAAGGGTTAGTACAGTACATGGTATCGAAGGTCTTATCGGAAGCCCTGGCTCTTAAGTAGAAATAGTAATCACCATAACTCAAATTATCTACCTTGATAGTTCTGCTCCCACTGGCTTCACCGTAAAAACTGTATACTTCTATGCCGTCATCTCCACTATTATCTTTATCGGCAAAGACAGTAAATTCTATGTTACTACTTACATTGCTTATAGACCAAGTAATATTGAAATTTTCATTATCTCCTGCTCCTTCAACAGTAAAGCTATCTATTTTTATAAGATCCTGAAACTCACTTACTTCAACAAGGATTTTACCCGGGTCTTGTCCTTTAACTTTCACCTGCCATTTGCCTAAAGCTGGTTGAGATAAGAATATGAATACTCCCTTGTCTTTTTCAACATAGGCATCCTTAAGAGATTCCTTATTGTAAATAGTTCCTTGAGGGTCAATTAGTTCTACTGACCCTGTTCCCTTTTCCCAAGAGATACTAAAGACTGCTTTATTTATATTTTCATTAATATCTAACTCTGCATTCTTTTCTACAGCATAAACAGGTGCTTCAATTAGAAATACTATCAATATTGTCATTATCCACATTAATAATGCAGTAAACTTTTTCAAATGTTTCTCCCCCTATTACAAAACTTCAACCTGTATTCTTTTTAATAAATTAAGAATATTACCTTTGTTATCTATTGCGATTCTAACACCTTTACTGTTATCATTTAATCCAACATATATAGTGAAGGTAGTTATATCTTTGCTAAAAGTAAACTTAGAACGTCCAGCACCAGAAACCTTATCAGTGAAGGCTGTGTCAAAGTAAGCCTCACTATCGCTCTTAGCAATTAAACCATCATTGCCTATGGATATTTTAAATTCTCCCTTACTTCCAAAAGAAGCTAATAGCAAATCTAAGTTAATTTCCGCGCTACCTTTTGCTTCAAAGCCCTCTTCTATATCAAAAACAGCTCCTGCTTGCGCCATTTCCACTTCTAGAATCTTTAAGGTACCAGAGAAATCTAATTTGCTAAAGTCCAGTCTCACTTTAGCTGTAATATCTGAAAGCTCCATAATATCAATTTCTCCTATAATAGGGATAGGCAGAGCTCCCAAACCTACACCAAGATCTGCAATTCCTATAACCTCAAGCTTCTGCCACTTGCCTCCATCAACTAGATTGTGCATTCCTCCTACTCCACCGCCTAAGGCTTTTAAATAGATAAGTCTTGAAGGATCAAGAGCTATTTCTGGAATGGTTAACTTTAATGTTATTTCCTCTGGTAAAAGGAGATTTTCTGAATAAGCCTTGTAGGCAAACTCAAAGCCATCTGTCCCCCTAAATAGGGGTAGTTCTGCTTTTCCTGAAAACTCTAAAGCCTTTTCTTCGCTTATAGTATCAATGTTTACAGTAAAACTAGCAGGTTTCAAGGCGCTTAATACCTTCGGTAGCTTAAAATTGTCTGCCAGGTTAAATTCTGCTTTAAACTTAATGAAGATATCCTCCGCATTCATTCTAAATTTTGCTTCCCCGCTGGATATAGGTAGCTTTCTCATATATTTATCTGCAATAGTATCTATAAAACCTATTTTTCCAATTGAAACATCCAAACCGTCAGTGCCAATTTGTATAGATTTTGCTTCTATTTCTGCTAAACCAATATTTAAGCTTTTGTAGCCTATTTCTGTTAATACAGTATCTGAGGTATTTGCTTCTATAAAATATTCTCCCTCTGAAACATTAACCTGTGCATAGTTTATAATCTTTCTAACAAATGAATCTTTATTATTAAAGGAAAGATATAAAGTTGAGTTTCCTTTGATATCACCATAATTCCATTTGTTGCTAGTACCTTCTACTGGATCTAAAGCTGCTACATCCATTTTTCCATTGGTCCTTATAAGGTCATTAATTATAATATTACCTCTTGCAGTGATTTTGCCTGATCCCTCTTTTTTAATGTTGTTAGCCTTAATATTCAGATTTCCTACAGTAATTTCCTCCATAGATCCTGGCTTATAAATTGAAAAAGCCTCCTTTAGCTTAGATACCGTCCCCTCTTTGTTGATTCCAACTACATCATAATCCCCTTCTGTAAGACCTTTTGGAAGCTTTACCTTCACTTTTGTATCGCTTAACACTTTTACTTCTAGGCAAGACTTGTTTCCAATCTTTATTTTTAAGCCCTCTTCTATTTTACGTCCTTTTATCTCTATATAAATATCCTTATTAAGATCACTGCTACTAATAGCTCCATTAACAACTGATGTAAGTAAGAAACTATTATTATATTCTTCTGCATAAGGGCCAAGGTCTTCTTCAGTATTTTCCTCTTCAGCACTTCCAATACTGTATTGTTTAATATCTTGAGCATTCATATCCTTTAATGCTACTATAAGATTTCTTTCCCTTATATCTACATTCTGATTAACTTCATATTTTATTAGGTAATTATTAAGTATGTATCTTTGCAGTAACTGATATATATCAAAGAGCTCTGTGCTATTCTGTGCCCTAAAAAATATTCCGCCAGTAGATTCGGCAATATTTCTAAGGTAGTCTTCGTCAATATCCCCAAAGCCAACTGTATACACTGCAATATCTTCATCCTGTGCTTCTTTAATAACCCTTTCTAACTCCAAAGTCTCATTGTCTCTACCATCTGATAAAAGCAGTACAGCTTTCAGCCCCTTTTCTCCACTGACCTGCTCTATACCTACCTTTAGACCAGCACTTATATTTGTACCACCTTCTGCCTCTATGTTATATATTGAACCTTTAAGTCCTTCCTTATCTTGGCTTAGTCCACTAGCTACTTGCGCCACCCTATCGAAGGTAACAATTGATAGGTTTTGATTTTCTCTCAAGTTATCCACAAAGTTAATACCAGCTTTTTTAGAATCCTGCATTGCTTTCCCTTCCATACTGCCACTCTTATCAAAAACCATAGCAATATTAACCTTGTGAATTTCCTTATTTATAAGCTGAAAGTCTTTTATTTCACTATCTGTGTCCTCCACATAGAAGTCTTTCTTGGAGAGCTTAAGTTTTTGACCAAATAAACCTTCCTTTTCATTGGCAACATTAACATAGGCTGTAATTTCAGGATAGTTACTAGCATCAAGCTTACTAATGTAAACATCCATCTTATTATATTTCAAATAGGACACAAGAAAGTTTCTATATTCACTATTAAGACTTTCCTCTTCCATAGGAATGTAACCTTCAGTCATACTTCTAATCAATTCATCAGCCTTTTTCACTATCTCTACGTTACCATCCAAATTAACATTTTCATTGTACATAGATTGTATATCACTTAAAAGAGCCATGGTTTCTGAAGAACTTCTATATTTATGAGCATCTTTTAAAGCGGATGTTAAATATTTCTTGGCAGTATCATTGTCATCCTGAGCAAAATAAAGCTTGGCCATTTGCAAATTATAAAGAAGCTTTTCCTCTCCAGCTATAGGTTTTGAAGCCATTAAATAATTTATGCTTCTTTTAACAGACACTACAGCCTTCTTATTACTTAATTCTGTTAAGGTCATTCTTTCCTTTTCCCTAAGTTTTTGAAGCTGAAGTTTCTTGTCTTCATCTTTTACATCTTCTTCCATATTGTCTATAAGTTCAAGCCTTTCATAGCTTGCTTTTATTTCCTTGTTGATAGCAGCAATTTCTTTGTCTTTTTCTCCAGCTTCAAAATCTGTATCAAAAGAGCTGTCTATACTATTAAGGGACCTCCTGGCCTCTTCTGCATAGATATCTGTCAGTAGAATTTTATTTTCTATAGAATCATCTTTTTTCACCAAAGACTTAGCTACAGCTTTAGCTGCATCATAGTTATTAGTCTTCATATAGAATTTAGTTTGTAACTTTTTTATATCCTCATCATTCCTGTATTCTATTGCAAGCTTTTTAAGTTCTCCTTCCTTTTCTCTAATATCACCATCCCCATTGTCCAAGATATGATCTATTTCCACCATCCTATTAAACTTTTGAATCTTTCTATCACTAAGCTTAAGTCTTTCCATAGAATCTTTCCCAATTTCTTTAGCTTCCTGAATAATATATTCCTCTCTAGCTTGTAAATTTTTATTCAGCTCTTCTTTTTCACTGTCACTTAAATTCACAGCCTCATTCTCCCATTGACCTTGTGCTACCTTTACTAAAGCCTCAACATCATTCAATATCACTTGCTCTCTGTCACTTAAATCATTCTCCATCTCAAAAGCGCTTAATAGGGTCTCTGCATCTTTAACCTTCCCTGACAATAGTTTAGCCAGTGCATTAAGCTGAACAACTTGTATATCTTTAGGGTTTAAGTCCAATAATCTTTCTGATCTTTTTAGAGCTTCTGAATAATTTCCTAGTTCCAAATATTTATAGGCCATATATAATTTATTATCTTTAAATCTTTTTTCATTTAAAGAACTAGTTACTCCCCAAAAAACCGTTACTAATATTGTTGGAATAAGTGTTATAACAGCAATCTTTTCTAAGATTAACATCTTACTTTTTAATTTTTTGTTAACTGCAAAAATTAAACTTACAACAACAATAAATAGTAAAGATAAACTAATTGCAAACAAACTCTCACTCAACTTTATCATCCTTTCTGAAATTATGCGGAATCTATACTTCTTAAAAACTCATTTAAAAACTTTGCTTTTTCTTATCCTTATTTGATTCTTTAAATAAATTGAACACTTATTTCAAAAACCTCAATCCTTACTGATTGAGGTTTTTCTATAAGATTACTTCATGCTCCCCTTACTCTTCAAAATAATCACGGAAAGTCTCTGACCACTTACCAGCATCGTCTCCTACTGCCCATTGACTTAGTACTATTTGCTGATTTTCTTCAATATCTATAGTTGTAGTAGCTTTTTCTAAGCCCTTAGTAGGATTATTGAATACTAGCAGTTTATTATCTGTTAACACTACTAACAAATCCTTATTAGGAGAAGATACAGTATCAAGAGCATCTGGAACAACTTGTAAAATTTCTCCCCATTTAACACATAAGCTATTATGAGGAACTAATTTCTTTGGAACCTTGCCGTTATAATCCACATATTCCTCTAGACTATAAAAATAACTTCCATTTCCTTCATGGGAATACTCACTAAAAACAGGAATTGCTATTATCCATCTACCCTCTTTTCTCTTTAGTGCTAAATTATCTATGTCCATTACTCTTTTTTCTTTAATTAGAATAGGCTCTTCTTCATTATTATTAGAGTCTTCTTCTCTATTAAAATCTTTTGCAATCTTTCTTAGTTCTTTCTGCTGAGATCTGCTAAGCATATCAAATAACTTAGTAGTATTTTGCCTTTTTTTACTGTGTCCTAAATCTTCTATCTCATACAGGGCCATGGTATTAGAGCCAGTTCTAAAGGTACCACCGCCAGTAATATATTCATCATTAATGATAGAGATAAATTTATTTCCCACATATAAGGGCCATTCCTGGTAAAATCTAAAGGCCCATTCATCAAATTCCCCTTGATAATCCTTTTGGAAGGACTGCTCTGTAAATATAGGTTTTCTTTCCTGGCCTAATAGGTTGCTACTAATACCCTTAAAACTATCATAATAGTTATACTTAAAATAAAAATCCTCATTATCGGTATTTTCACTTTCTTCCTTAAGTTCAAAGCTATCCTTATATAATTGGTAAAAATCCTCTCCTACAGCTGTTATTAAGGCATCTTTTTTCTCTTTTGTTGTAATCTTATCGTCCTCAGAATATATCCAAAAGCTTGTAAAAGTATGGCTAGGCTTTCCTCCATATCCTTCCTGATTCTGATCTTCTTCACCATCTTGGCTCCTTTAATTGTAATTAATTATTCTAGCTATTTATCATCTTATCTTCCTCGAGAATATGCTTAAGTATCCATTCAAAGACAAAGGCCAGCAAGTCCTTTAAATAAGCATCTTGATTTTCATCGATTTCACTTAAATCAACTTCATTAATCTTTTTTATAAAATAATCATGTTGGACTTTTTGACTAAAAAACTTTTTATATGAAATAGACTGCATGTACTCTTCTTCACTTTTAAAATGATATATAGTATACTGCCTTAATTCTTCAATGATCTCAACTATCCTATCGTACTTGTCCAGTCTAAACTGGTCATTTAAAAGATCATAGGCCCTATTACCAATTTCAAAAAGATGCTTGTGCTGATTATCAATCTTATCAATTCCTATACAATATTCATCTTTCCACATTAACATTTTAATCCTCCTCAATAGTTTTCTTATATAATCTTTATTATAATACAAGGAATGTTATAATTTGAAGTCTTTTGTCATATTATCTTATTTTTTTTTGCAAAAAGGGGCTGTTGCACAATTAATTGATTAGTTGCTTGTGTAGCAGCACCTTTTTTCTATAAAAAAAATACGACGCATGAAACGCCGTATGTGTTAAATAATAATTATATGAAAGAAATAAATATCACTCAAAAAAAGTATGCCCAATCTGATGGATTTTATCAATTAGTTTTACCATTAGATTTAGAAGTCTTAATACCTGAGGATGATTCAGTTAGATTGCTAAGGGAAGTAATGGAGGGATTAGATTATAGTAAATTATACAAAGCATACTCTTAGGAAAATAGAAAATGCAGGTGGAAGGAGCATTGGGTGTGTTCAAAAATAAATTAGAATAAAATGACAAGGGCTTTCGCCCTTCTTTCATTTTTAATAAACTTATTTAATTTTAATAATCATAATTTTTCTTTATATCTACGCCATGTTCTGTTCTAACTATGTTAATGTTGCCAAGTAGAAATGCGAATTCTCTATTTGCTACAAACTTTATACCTTCTAGTTCAAAAAGGTCATCATCTTCTTTTTCATTATCATATACTATTTGAAGACTTGCTGTACCACAACAAACCTCACATAATTGAAATCTTACTGCACTCTTTTCCTTGTCTTTAAGATAGTTTTTCAAATATTCTATTGCTTCTTTACTAGCTGTAACCTTCATATTCATCCCCCTATGTTTAAATTATTTCAACAATTACTTTATTTCCTTCAAAAAAACCTTCTCCATCCTCCTGCACCATACCAGCACAGTTATCAACGAAGTATTTTAGAAAGACACTTACAGAATTATCACCTTCCTCACCAACATAGTCACCTGTTACTTGAAGAGCTACTATGTACTTTGTTCCATTTAAGTGTTTCTTTACCTTAGCTAATTCCTCAGCTGAGACATCCTCTACTTCATTCAATAGCTGTAGAAACTCTTTCACTTCTTCCCTCATTAAGGAATCTCCCTGTTTATTATCCTTATTAATTTCAGCTATAAAAACCCTATGGCCTTCTTCACCTATTATAGCAACTTCATCCCAATTTGGGGAGTCCAAGTCCACTTTATTGTAATTTTTATCAACCCTTAAATAGTAACCTTTTGATTTAGTCCACTTAAGAATTTCATTTATAGTAGGATAGATTTCCTTGGTACAAAAAACTCTTAAATAATCACCCATCTGTATATTCTCCTTTATACTTTCTCATAATAGTTGATTTATAGACTTTTTCTAAATATATTATACCATAAGACTAGACACTTATAACATATTAACTAAAGGTACCAGGAATCTGTTTTCCAAGTACCTTTAGTTTCAATTATAGATAATTGATTATAAATTGTATATATGCCTATTGACTTATATAGTTCTTCAACTTAAATACATAGCTCATTAGATAAACAAAAACAATAAAAAATCCACCTGCCACAGAAGCTATAGGTACATACCAAATATTTTCAATAGAATCAATTATTACTTCTGTTGGCTTACTCTTGTTATAATGCAAAGTTACCCTTTCTCCTATTTTACTCTTTCCCTTATTATCTGCACAAATACTTCTTCCTATTACTTTTTCTCCTGTTTCCTTGTTAGTAAAGATAACTTCAGGATATTTATAATCTCGCCAACCATCATGGCGTTCTAAAACCATGTGGTAGCCTACTATTTCCCCTGTTGTTAACTCACTATTGTTTAGAAAGGACCAGACTTGAACAAATTTAAATAGACCATATATTATAAGGAAAGAGGAAATAAAAATTACAAAGGTTTTAACTGAATCAATGGTTTTCATACTCCTTCTCACCAACTTTAAATTAGTTGTTACTAATATTAGCTTATGCAAGTGCAGGTGAAGAAGGAACTATTTAAATCCTATCTTTATCTATAAGCAGCTTTTTACTTCTACTAATAATCTTTTGTAGAATTTCCAATTTTACCTTGGTCATTAAACTATACTAGTTCTTCCAAAACTGTCTGCTAAATAGAAGAAGTAATGGATATATCTCTAATCGGCCTGCAATCATACAAAAGGACATTATTATTTTACTAAAATCCGAAAAGGAGGAGAAACTTCCCATTGGACCTACTTCCCCAAATCCTGGTCCAATATTACCTAAGGTAGCTGCTACTGCAGAAATATTTGTTATCGTATCTTTTCCATCAATAGATACTAATAAGACTGCCAGAAAAAAAATCAACATATAAATAAAAAAGAAGTTTGAAATTGTTGATAGTATACTCTCACTTACTGTTTTGCCTCCGTATTTTACAGTATATACTCCTTTGGGATGAATTATTTTATGGACTTCTCTTTTAACAGCTTTAAACAATAGTAATATCCTTATGTTTTTTATAGATCCACCAGTGGAACCTGCGCAGCCTCCTATAAACATCAATATAAATAATATCATCTTACTAAAGGCAGGCCATTGATTAAAGTCTACACTTGAATAACCGGTGGTAGTAATTATGGTAACAACCTGAAAAGATGAATGTCTCAAGGATTCTCCAAGTCCTTTAAATATAGTACCATTTATATTAATAGTTATTAGCACTATGGCTAGCAAAATAATGCCATTATATAATCTAAACTCCTCATCCTTGAAAAGTTCTTTTATATTTCCTTTAATAACAGCATAATGCAAGGAAAAATTTACACCGCAAATAAAGCAAAATATTGTTATAATAATTTCTGCAGCTAAATTATTGTAATGGCCAACACTCAAACTCTTATTAGCAAATCCACCTGTACCTGCAGATCCAAAGGAATATATAAAAGAATCAAATAAGGACAAACCACTAATTTTAAGCAAAATTACTTGAGTAATAGTTATTACTATATAAATACCATAGAGGATCATGGCGGTTTTCTTCAACCTAGGCACTAATTTACCCGGATTGGGTCCAGGGCTTTCTGCCTTCATTATCTGCATATTCCCAACCCCTATATTGGGCAATATAGCGATAGCCAGAACTAATATTCCCATTCCTCCTATCCAATGAGTAAAACTTCTCCAAAAGGCTAAACCCATGGGAAGTGCTTCTACATTAGTTAGAATACTGGAACCTGTAGTTGTAAAGCCAGATACAGTTTCAAAAAAACAGTCAACTAGGGAAGGAACTGCTCCACTGAAGTAGAAAGGCAATGAGCCAAAGAAGGATGCTAAGATCCATCCTATGGCTGCTATTGCAAACCCATCTCTACCATATATGGTTTTATTTTTTGTTTTAATAAAGAGGCTACATATACCTATAGATAACAATATAGCAATGGTATATAAAAACCCTGCTACATCATCCCCCTTGTAGCCTATTGCCACAGCTAGGGAAGGAATCATTGCTAGGGCTTCACATATTAATAATATCCCCAAGTTTTTTAATACCATTGAGTAATTCATTTTGTAATCCTCCATTTACTTTAGATATCAACTCACTAGCTGCAGATATATTCTGTTGTTTTGTTATGACGATTATCCTATCTCCTGCCTTAATTATATCCTTACCATGAGGTACCACCACTTCTTTTCTTCTTACTATTGTTGCAATAATAGTATTGTCTACAATTTTTATACTTTTTAAAGGTTTATCAATAAGCTCACTAGATTCGTCCACTACAAACTCTATGACTTCAGCTTGTCCATCAACTATTCTGTGTAAAGATTCTACAGATTTGCCCCTTACATATTTTAAAATATGATTTGTTGTAATTTCCTTTGGACTAATAACAGTATCTAAACCTAAACCAGTAAGAATTTTAAGATAATTGGTCCTACTAACCTTTGTGATAACCTTTTTTACTCCCAGATTTTTGGCAATCAAGGATGCCATAAGATTTTCTTCATCAATACCTGTAACTGCAATAAATCCATCTGCTGTATCAATATTTTCTGATTTTAATATAGTTTCATCTGTACCATCATCATTAATTATAAGAGCATTCGGCAATTCTTCTGCTAGTTCAAGACATCTACTCCTATTAATTTCTATAATTTTTGTCTTTATACCCATTCCTGCTAGGAGCTTGTGTAAATAGTGAGATATCTTACCTCCACCCACAATAATAACACTCTTAATTTTATCTGGATTTTTCCCATGATACTTACAGAATCTATATATATTAGAAGGCTCACCAATAACATATATATGATCATTTTTCTCAATTACAGTAGATCCATTTGGAACAAGTACTTTATCATTTCGTACTATTACTCCTATAAGAACCGATGATTTTGACTCCTTGTCTATATCCGCCAAGTTCTTACCAACTAGTTCCATTTCCTCTTTTACAATCAAATCCACCATTCTTACTCTGCCTTTAGCAAAGTTTTCTACATTAATTGCAGAAGAGAAACCCATAGATCGTGCAATTTCCTCAGCAGCAGCAAATTCAGGATTAATTACGAAATCCAAGCCTATTTGCTCCTTTATTATAGACAATTCCTGTGAATACTCAGGGTTTCTAACTCCGGCTACAGCTTTTTTTGCTCCTAGCTTTTTAGCTGTTAAGCAAGAAAGCATGTTTATTTCATCACTGCCAGTAACTGCAATAATTAAATCTGTATCTAATATATCTGCTTCCATAAGAATGCTAGTGCTGACACCATTACCTTTAATGCACATAACATCTAGATTTTCCTCAGCCTTGGCTAGAGCATCTCCATCCTTATCAATAACAGTTACATCATAACTTTTCTCCCTGGCTAAATTTTCTGCTAATGTATATCCAACCTTACCTGCTCCAACAATTATAATTTTCATTCCTGTTATCCTCCTTCTCTAGTTTTCCACTAGAGCTAAGCTATGCTTCCATATTTGATTGAACTTATTGGTGATTTTTTCAACTACCTCCTTAGCATTGGTCACTACACAAGATTCAAAATTTAACTTATTGAAACTATTATGATGATGTTTACTGCAGAAGGAAATAATAAGAGTATACTCTCCTATTATCACTATATTATTTCTATATTTACTATTTATCTTCATATGGCCACCTGTTCTACATATTTTGTTGATATAACTTCTAGACACTACACCCTTTCTTCCTACCATTGGAATTATTATTTTTAACTTATTTATCTTGTCCGTAAGCAAAACACTATCAATAATCTCTTGGTAAACTTCATTATCAAATCTTCCAGATATAAGAATTTCATTGATAGTTTCCTTCCTTAATAATTCCTTAACATAGTCCCTTAACTCTTCAATTTGATCTATAAAGAAAATGGCATTTTCCATAGAAAGACTCCTTCCAAAGATTAGGATTATGAACTTTATTCTACGCCTCGATTTTTTCATATTCAATAGGCATAAAAATACAAAAACAGGAATTGCACCTGCAATTCCTGTTTTATTTAAGTTTAAATCTACTTTCCATATATTTTCTTCTTTTCTTTCTTCTTATCGACCGCTTAATATGCCTTCTCGCAAGTAGAATAAGGTAAAGTAAGAGTAGGATTTTAATAATCCAACCAAATAAACCCTTTCCTAAAAATCCTTTTGACCCCTCTGATAAATTAAACTTAGCCTTAGCCTCCATAGCTTTTGCCGCTATAAGATCTACCTTTCCAATAGAAACTCCATTTTGTCTATATTCAACAGTACCAAGAACTTGACCTTGTTTTATGGGAGCAGTAATGTTAGGACTTATTTTTTGCACAGTATCTATATTCCAGCTATTTTGCTCTATAGGCATAATAGCATCCAAATCTTCTGCAGCTACGAGCTCTACTTTATCCCCATACTTTGATTTTGCTACAGCAACTGAATCAATAATTTCATTTTGCTTTACTATGTTCTGAACAGAATAATTTTCAAAGCCATACTCATACAGGGCTTTAGTGTATTGATATACTGCATTGTTATTTTCTTTTACATTCATAACAGCTGCTATCAATTCACTTCCCTCTTCATTCACCGCTGATGAAATAAGATTGAAACCAGCACCACTAGTATAGCCTGTCTTTATACCAGTAATAGTGTATTTATGTTCTTCAGAATTCTTAGTATATTTATATTGGTTAGTATCCCACAAGAGCTTATTACTTGTTCTTAAAGGTGGCCATTCTGTATGCTTATTAGTTGCAGGTAAATCATTATAATATTCTTGCTTAACAATTTCCCTAAACTTCGGTATAGTCATAGCATGTCTAGCCAACATCACCATATCCCTTGCAGTGGTAAGATGCTTTTTATATTCTTCCTTATCATCCATACCGGATACATTATAAAAAGTAGTATTTTCAGCACCTAGCTCCTTGGCACGCTGGTTCATTCTATCTATAAAAGCCTCTCTAGTAGGATAAACATTTTCTGCTATAATATTAGCAGTTTCATTGGCTGACTTTACCATCATCACATTAATCATATGCTCCAAAGTAAAGTTACTTTCACCAGCCATTATTCCTATGTTCATTCCTCCGTCACCAATGTCATTAACTGCTTCTAGGGAAACAATCATCTTATCCTTTAAATCTCCTTCTTCTAAGGCAACTATAGCTGTCAATATTTTAGTAGTACTAGCAGGACGTATAATCTTATCTGCATTATTTTCAGCTAAGACCTGACCAGTTTTTCCATCAATTAAAATATAAGAAATCTCATTGTTAATATTAAGTATATTTTTTGAAGTAGCTTGAACTATTTTTGCAGGAAACATAAATAATATAATAAATATTAGTGCAAAACTTATTCTTTTCATAAGATCCTCCCAGTAATAAAGCTAAAGTCATTTAAGCTTAATATATAACAGAAACCTTGTACAAATTCTATATTAAATGAAGAGCGAAACTTTGTAAAATGTAAATATATGCAATCCCTAGGGACAGTCCACAATAGTAAGTAGACTGTCCCTATAAGTATTTCCCTTAGAATTAGTGTTTATGCTTCTAGGGGTAGAATGGCCCTCCTATACTCCATCCATATACCAGACATAACCTGGTAGCCTGGTGTTACAATTAACATAGCTTGTTTAGGTCCGTAAACTTTAACAACTTCCCAGGCCAACTTACAAAAATTATCCTGTATGGTTGTCATAGCTGTCTTAAGATTATTAGGAAAAGTATTATAATTTGCTTTAGTTAATGCTCTAGAAAGACTATAAAATATATCAATAATACCTGAAGCGTACCTGTATATTGAATTAATTCTAATCTTTATGTCCTCTTCTGCATATTCCAAGTAATGAACTTTACTAATGAAAGAAATTTCATGGCACATGTCATCAATGAAACATAAGTATCTAATTATATCCTTATTGTATTTAAACTGTGGTAGCTTAAGCATATCCCTTAGTGCTTCCATCGCCTCTTCAGAGCATTCAGTAACTTCTTGCAGCAAATTATTAATATTTATCATAATAAACCTCCTGGCCATAATGACACACATTAATATAATATGAAGATATTTACTTTATGTTAATAAAAACAGTGAAATATCTTCAACTGCCTCGAAAGTTAATTTAAATTTAACAAAGATTGTCCGTATCACTGATATGTACTATAACTTGCTTCCATTTTACCATAATTATAATTAAATACATAATGATATTTATTCAATTCTTAGTATAACCAGGAAAAAACTCGTAAAGTGTCATATTGTCTGAGATTTTTGCAGTATACTTTTGGAATCCCCTGAATTCTGTTGAAAGAAATCATTTTATCTTCTTTGATGTAAAGAAAATTATATTGTATATAAGACAAGCCTATGATAATATAAAAATATCATCTTTCATAGGAGGATAATAGATGAAAGAATACAGAACAGCTATACTTATTGCTAGTATATATATAATTGCCTTAGTTACAATCCCTTTTGTTAGAATCTTCACTATAATTACACTTATGTTCTTTGCTCTGGAATTTATGTTTCATGGTGCCTTTGTAATTGTAGGGGATAGGGCTGACGCAATGCACCAAAGATTTGTTAAAACTCATTTAGCAACCCTAACTGCTCTTGGTTTGTACGCCCTGTCTACAGGAATATATTTCATTTCACTTAGAGGAATTATATATTAGTAAATTTTAAGAGGACAATACCTAGAGTTTTGTCCTCTTGTTAATTTATTTTATGGCCTTAAAATGAAAGTTTTCAGATTTAAAATACTCTATTACCGCTGGAAGAGCATCCACAGTGATTTGCTTTGTTGCAGAATCATGCATTAGTACAACTACATCCTCAGGGTTGCCGTTTATAACAATGGACTCCTTCAGTCTATCTAGTAGTTCTTCAGTTGTTTTCTTTTCTCCAGATTCTGAATCTCCGGTTAATGCAGTCCAATCTACATTATGTAAATTCACTTCTTTAATCCTATCCTTAAATATTTGCTTTCTCCCTCCACTACCTCCAGGGAATCTATATATTCTAGTGGAAAAATCCTGACCTAAAATATTTTTCAAGGACCTAATACATAAATCTAAATCTGTATTAAAAAGGTCTATTGACTTATACATATTGTAATCATGATAATAACTATGCAAACCTATAGCGTGTCCCTTTTCTACAATCATCTTTAAAATTTCTGGATTTGCCTCTGCTTGTTTACCTAGAATAAAAAAAGTAGCTTTCACCTCATATCTATCAAGAATTTCTAGAATTTGAGGGGTTATATTTGACGTAGGTCCATCATCAAAAGTTAGAAAGACATTTCTAATTCCATCTTTCTTGTAAATTTCCTCTACCTTAACTTGGTAGTTTATTGGCTGATTGTTTGTTCCATCACTGTTTTCTTCTTTCTTATCTTCCTCTTTTTCCTTTTCTTCCTCTTTATCCGACGGCATATTTTCTTCCCCCACTACAGGCTTGTCCGTAAAGTCGTCAACATTCGAAATTACATCTTTTTGATTATGTTGACTTAACTCATTGTTTACTGGCTTTTTTTTATATGCAGTTCTGTAATATATAGCTATGCCTAACATTAGGCCTAAATTAATACACATTAAAATATAAATTATCAATAATTTTATCTGCCTGTTAGATTTAAATAATTGCCTATTAGTATTAGTGCTTAACACAAGCTTGTCCCCCTGATTGTTACTATTTTCTTAGTTATTTTACTAAGGTCTACAATTAATATTAAAGTACATATTTTTCTACTAGTCAATAGTCTTTAACCATTCAATTAGATAGTTAATTTTACCCCCTCATCTAGGCTTTCACTTCAACAATTAACTTACACATAAAAGGATAGGTTTAAGGTTAAAATTATTATAAATACAAATTATATAGATAATTTATATTGGGGAGGAATGGATTGTGAAAAGTTCACTCTCTAAAAAAGTTTTCTTGGCTATTTTTCTACTGCTACTTCTCTTAATATGCGGATATTCTATATATATTTATCTAGGCCTACAAAAAATTGAAAAGGTTGAAATACCACAAAATAACCAGGAACTAGGTATAAATTCAGTTCATGAAGAAAATTCCTATCCGGATATACGAAACATAGCTCTTTTTGGTATAGACACAGGAAGACAGAAATCTGACCCGCCCCATTCAGATTCTATAATTATTCTTACCATAGATAAGCTTCATAACAAACTGAAAATCTCCTCTATACTAAGAGATTCTTATGTCTTTATAGATGGTCACGGACAAACAAAAATTACAGAAGCATATACTTATGGCGGACCTTTTTTAGCTATAAAAACCCTAAACCAAAATTTCAATTTGGATATAAAGGAATACATAACAGTAGATTTTAAAGGTTTGTCTAAGATTGTTGATGCCTTAGGAGGAGTGGATATTGACGTAAAAAGTCAAGAAATTAAAGAAATTAACAAATGGACAAAAGAACTTGCCCATATGCAAAATGTTAAACCCACTTATATTAAGAGAAGTGGTCTGCAACATTTAAACGGAATACAAGCTGTAGCCTACAGCCGTATAAGAAATCTAGGATCTGGAGAATTTGAAAGAACAGCTAGGCAAAGAACAGTGCTAACAGCTCTCTTTAATAACTTCAAAGAAATGGACATCACTAGTTTTCCAAGCTTAGTCTGGCAGGTGACCCCTTATGTAAGTACAAATATATCTACCAATGAGCTTATTCTACTAGGTTCTTCTTTATTAATTTCCCCTCCACCACTAGAACAAATGAGATTTCCAGTAGATGGCTACTGCAAGGGTACTATCATATCCGGCACCTGGTATTTGACTATGAAGCCTGATATAAAAACTACAGCTGACCAAATTACTAATTATATTTACAATGACCTAATCCCCCAGGCAAAAAAGCCACTTTTTTAGGCTAGTATTTCAATCTATATTGAGGCCATTATAGATATTAGATGTGAGAAAATAAAATAGGAGACCCTCCTGGGTCTCCATTTCTATATATTCTTTACTTTTTACTTATTTTATTTATTGACAATACAATAGGCACAACTATCAGTGTAGCTAGTCCAGCTTCTAATATACCGTTAAGAGCTCCTGCACCAAGGAAAGCCTTCCCTGTAACATCTTTGGCAGAAATATACTTTTCTAAGTAAATTATGTAAATCATACTTAGAACTCCAACAGTGTTAGTCAAAGAGCCTAGAGCAACTCCTATAGCAATACCTGAAGTTTCATTAAACTTTGAAAAGAACTTGTACACATAATAAGGAACAATCCCTATCAAAATCCTTGGCAAAACAGATACTAAAGGATTATAAAATGCAAAAGATACTACAGTAGGATTTACAATGTTCTGATATATACTAAAAAGCCCAAAGAATAAACCTACTAATGCTCCTGCTAGTGGCCCTAACAATATTGACCCTATAATTACAGGTAGATGCATAATGGTCAATTTAAATGGTTGTATTGGGATAAAGCCTAAACCTGATAGTCCCAATACTATGGTAATGGCTGATAGCAATCCAACCTTTACCATCATGTTAGTACTTAGTCTTCTTGATACATTTTGATTTAACATCTGATTCCTCCTCGCTCTTATTCCCAAAGGGATATAAGTCGTTTTAAATTGATAATTTTTTAACAGTTCAGTTTCCACTAATTTTCGGAATACCGACAAAGTTTATTTTATCACTTTAATAAAATTTTTCAATAGTTTTTTTGTAATAAGATTTCAGGCCTGTAAATATACTTTAAAATACATAGTTTGAAAACGGATACTTATAGCTCTTTTAAAAAATATAGGAGGTAGATATGAAGAAAGGTTTTGCTCTTAAGCTTAAAAAAAGGGAAACTATTTTAAGTTTAATCTTAATATTTATGCTTTTTTATAGCATTCCCCTAATCAGAATAAAGATTAATAGATTTAGAACTTTACGTTCCCTTAAAGCTTTAAATAATCAAGGAGTGTATCTTATGACTTATAAGATGGACTACAAACTAAACAAGTACTTAAAAAGTGGCTCCAAAAATATTAAGCAATTATATGATTTTATAGATAAAACTACTGCAGTTCCTTTTACCAACAATGATAGTACCACCGTATCTGCTCCAAAAACAAAGGAACTTGCATCTTATTACCAGGATGAAGAATGTAGCGCCTTTTCTACCTTTGATAATAAGGGTAATATGATCTTTGCCAGAAACTTAGACCTAGAAGGCAAACATCCAGTGCTAGCCCTCTACATCGCTCCTTCTCAGGGCTATGCCTCAATTTCTATAGTTGAATTAACCACTCTAGGCCTCAGTGACGACAATGAAAAATTGTTAAACTCATTAAAAAACTATCAGGAAAGATCTCCTTTATTAAGGGCTCCCTATATGCCCCGGGACGGAATGAACGAAAAAGGTTTAGTGGTAGCTACTTTAAATGTCCCCTATGAAAAAGTAGCTTATGATAAGAGTAAACCGGTATTAGGCCACTGGCAAGTATTAAGACTACTGTTAGACAAAGCTGCTACAGTAAAGGAAGCTACAGAATTAATGAAAAACTATAATTGTTTTGATGGCTCTGTTCACTTCTTTATTGCTGATGCAGATGGAAATTCTGCTGTAGTTGAGTATTTAAAAGGTGAAATGAAAGTAATAAGTTCAGATGAACACTTTCAAGTAGTTACTAATTTTTACTTATCTAATAAAGAAAGACTGGGAAAAGGGCAAAAAAGATATGATACTGCTTATGAAATCCTTAAAAATAGTAATAGCAATTTAGATGAAGTCGATAGTATGGATATTCTAAGAACAGTAAAAGAAGACACTACAGTATATTCAATAATATATAATCAAGGAACAGGCCATGTATATCTAGCGTATAAAGGTAATTACAAGAGTATTTATAAATTTAAACTAAAAATGAAATAAGTGTTATATAACTTTTAATACCTGTCATATATTAAGATATAATTATCTTATAGGAGGTCCTATTGATGTATGGTGATGACTTTATTCAAGAAATGATTGAAGGATTACAGCAAAATGGAGAAATCCGCTTGACAGACGGCTTGCGTGAAATTAGTATACAAGCTTTTGAAGATGGCGAGCCTCTCTATGTTAGTAGCTCTAACAAAGAATTTGATGTTGCTGAAGAAGCAGTACAATGGGCTGTTGAACAATTCGGAGGAATTGAGAATGTAGAAGAATGGGAGTAGTCTTTAAGCCCCTTAAGAAATGTATAATATTAAATTTAGGCTTGTTCTTAGAATTAGTTCATTCTAAGAACAAGCCTTTTTTTACCAATTATTAATCTCTACCTCTAAGTAGTCTTAAAACATACAAGAAAATGTTTATAAAATCAAGATATAAATTTAGGGCAGCTATAATTGCAAATTTGGATCTATAAGTTTCATCATAGGCATAAGCATTCTGATGAAAGTACTTGATCTTTTGCATATCATAGGCAGTTAATCCGCAGAAGATAGCAATACCTAGCACTGCTATAAACTTGTTCATCCCAACAAAGGCAGTAGGTAGTAAAATATCAACAAGTCCAATTAAGATAAGACCTATTACTCCCATCATTAAAACTCTGCCTAAAATAGATAGGTCTTTCTTAGTCGTAATACCAATCATAGCAGAACAGAAGAACATTAATGAACATAGGCCGAAAGCTACAGCTACTGTACCAAGGCCATAAGCAAGAAATACAATACTTAAAGTAAAGCCGTTCAATAATGAATATACAAAGAACCATGTTCTAGCAGCAGAAACACTAAGTCTATCAATTCTTCTGCTAAGATACCATACTACAACAAGTTCTAAGATTATGGCAACAAACACCATTGGTACTATCGTTGCTACGAATTCAGCATTAGCCAATATAAAAAACTGAGTAACCATCGCCATGGCAAAGGTTACAAGTAAGCCTAATCCCATTAGAAGCAAAGTTTTAGAAATAAAATCACTCTCGCTTTTTACATATAAATTTTCCATTTAATCACCTCTCTATTAAATTATCATAAGGATATTATAACATAAAATTTCCTCTTCATAAACTTTTCCAATATTAAACACTAATTAAATTATTGAAGGAGATCTAAGTTTATAGTTTCTTTTAAGGGTAGTTTCCTGCAAGTAAAAACAACAACCTGATGTTCCTTGGAGTAATCTTGTAAAAACTTCATTGCCCTGTATAGTCTGCTTTCATCATATTGTATGAAGGCATCGTCAAAGAAAAGAGGAAGAGTTTTTTCCTTAAAAATCAAATTGCAGAGTGCTAACCGTAAGGAAAAATAAACCTGATCAAAAGTTCCACCACTAAGAAAATCTATGCTTCTTAAAGATTCCTCTTGTAGCACTTTGATTTCATAATTATTCATAGGTGACACCGTTACCATATTGTACTTACCTTCAGTTAGGCCATTTAAAATATGGCCCACTTCTTTGTTTAGCCTAGGAATAAAGTTGCTTTGAACTTCTTGGAAAGCTTCTTCTAATACACTAGAAGCTAAGTCTGAAGCTTCAAATAAAGTTTTTAATTTTTCTATTCTCGCCCTACACTGTCCCAGTTCTTCCTCTACTAGCCAAAGTTCTCTCTTATTATTAAATCTAGTTTCAATTTTATGTTCTATATCCTTTTTTACTTCCTTGCTTTCACTTATTTTTTTATTAAGCTTAGCTATTTCTTCATCTAAACTATCTACAAGCTCGTTAAGCTTTTTACTTTCCTCTTTCTCACCTTGCCTTATCTTTTCTAGTCCTTCTTTTATTGATTCTATAAAGTTTTCGTAATAGGCCATCTTTTTATCCTTGCTTATATCGAAAGGTTTAAAGCTAGATAAGAGTTGGTCTAGCTCCTCTTGTGCACTTCTTAGGCCTTTAGCTCTCTTTTCAATTTCCAGCCTCTTAGTCCTGACTTGTTCTTCTAACCTCATTAAATCTAGCTGTAAGTCCTTGTAAGCCTTTAAGCCTTGATAAAAACTGTCCAAGTCACTCGATTTACACTGTTTAAAGATTTTATCATAGTATCCTTGGATTTTAGCTAGGCCTTCCTCTGCTTTTATAGCTCTTAAACTTTCCAGCTGCTTTTCCTTCTCTTTAATATTGTTCTTGATTCCTTCTAAAGTGCTAATAGTGCTTCTGCAACTATCTAGCTTAGCCTTTACTTCCATATAGCTTTCAACCTGATATTTCTCATAGAGCTCATTGAGCTTTTCTTCTACTTCTGTCTTTTCTTTTAATAAAAGCTCAACCCTGCTTCTATCCTCTTTAGTCAAAGACTTTAGCTCCGCGGAAGCCTTTTTATATTGGCTATAGCTGTAAATTCCAGTTAAGATCCCTATAAGGCCTATAATAGTAGCAGGTAAACTCTTAGAAATTAGTCCGTAAATTATTGCTAGGCTCATTATAAAAGCCGCTAGCATTAAGAATTTAAAATTGTTTCTTTTATCCTTTAAGATATCTTTTTTCAGCTCATTACTGTCTTTTAGTTTTGCTGCATCTATAGTATGGGAAAGATTCTGTAGTTTCTCTTCTAGCTTTAGAATAGTATTCTCTTCTTCTGTGCTTATATTTAAAACTCTTACAACTTCTTGAAATTCACTATTAAGGTAAACAACTCTACCTTCAAGGGCTTTTATTTCACCTTCTAACACTGACTCTTGCTGTAGAAGACCTTCTAATTCTCTTTTTTCCATGGCAATAGAATTTAGTTTTTTCTCAATATCTTCTTCTAAACCTTGTAAGCCTTCATAGTGTTGAAGTTCTCTTCTTTCTTTTTTTAACTGCTCTTGTAGGTTTTTTCCTTCCTCTTCCATTGTTAATAGAGCTTCATTTCTCTCTTTGTAAAGAACAAAAGCTTCTGTAGCCTTATAAAGCAAGTCTTCTGCTTCTTTAATATCTCCGCTATAAAATTTTTCGTTAAAGTTTTTTTCTTCTTCACTACTTAGTCCACGATTTTTTATTTCAACTTTATTTTTTAAAGCCTGTTCTAAATTATGCTCCATTTCTTTTATTTTATTCAATTTTTCTTGCAGGAGTTTGCTATCTTCTAAATTATCCCTATGTAGTCCTTCTAGCTCCTGTTGTTCTTCTTTTAAATTCATTATTTGATCTTCTAAAAGATCAATTTTACCTTTTTTTCTGCCCTTTAAAGATTTTTTATAGTTTTCCAAGGCAGTCTTTGCCTTATTGTAAGAAAGATCTTCTTGTCCACTCTCCTGAATATTAGTAAGCTTTTTCATAATTTCATCTTCTTTATCCATAGCTACCTTTGCACCTAATTGCTTTATAAACAAGGTTTTTTCAAAGGCATCTTCACCAAGTCCAAAAAGATCTTTACCTGGCTGGTAATTATCTAAATGGACTGCCGATTGGCCAGTAATAAAATTATATACCTCTGTATGGTCTTCTTTTTTTGTATCTCCAAAACTTCTATCTATAACATAGTCATTTCCATTTTCATCTTCAAAGGTTAGCCTACCTGCAGCCCTGCTTTCATCCCAGGGAATGAACTTTTTACGCTCATTATCGGCAATGGATCTTTTCAGTGAATTCATGCCATAAAACATAACTTTAATAAAATTCTGAATAGTGCTTTTTCCTGACTCATTGCTACCATAAATAATATTGAGACCCTCTTGAAATTCTAAATTTAAGTCTTTTAGCTTGCCAAAACTTTTTATATATATATTCTTAATCTTCATAATTTCTCACCTGCCTATAGTCTAAAGCTTCCAAGCCCATTTTTAAGGCCAATTTAAACTTTTCCTTTTCTTCTTTCTTTTCAGCTGAGTCTATCTTTTCTAACATTTTCTTTACAAAGACTCCCTTGAGATTGTATTCTTCAGCTAAGGCATAATAATCTACTTTAATTTCCGTTAAATTTACAATCTTAACATAATAGAATAGGTCCTTTAATTTATCTTCTATCACCTGTCTATTTATAAGAAACTCTTGGTCAATATAGCCTCTGAGAACAATTTTATATATATATCTCTTTATATTCTCTAATATTTCTGCCTTATCTCTTCCTTCATCATGTAAGCCTAGCTTTTTATTTATTTCTAAAAGAATATCATCATAATTTTCAGCCCCTGAAACATCAACCTCTAATTGATGGAGACGCCTTTTACAAACCTCTTGAAAGTCTAATCTTACAAAACCCTTGCCAACTTCCCCTATAACAATGCCTTTAGGGCCCAACTCATCAAAGCCTCTCCCTTCAGCACATCCTGGATAGGACCAATAGGTCTTGCCAGTTCTTTGTATTCCTGAATATTTGTGAACATGACCTAAAGCCAGATAATCTAAACCACTATTATAAATATCCCCTTCACTAATAGGATTATAGTGTGAAAGTCCATTGCCTTGTACCAGTTCCCCATGGATAACCATAATATTTATTTTGGAACTATCTTCTACAGCAAAATTTTTTAAAAAACCCTCTTTCTCATAGTTACTGCTAAAGGATCTTCCATAAACACAAAGTCCTAATTCCTCCAATTCAATCTTTTCCATGTCAGTTGTAAATATATGTACATTATCTGGCCAGCTAATACTCTTATAATAACTGTTACTAGTTAAAGGATCATGATTACCAGCACTAATAAAAACATGAATATCTTGAACCTGTTCAAAATGTTTTTTCATGGAGCTTATAGTTTCATAGGTTACAGTAGAATTGTCAAAGACATCTCCACTGATCAATATTAACTGTGCCCCTTCTTCCCTTGCCATTTTTATTATATTAGCAAAGGTTTCCCTTAGGTCCTCTCTTCTCTTTTCCGCCATGTTTTTTTCATATTCTTTAAAGGGTGTATCAAAATGAAAATCACTGCAATGTATTATTTTTACTGTACTCATAAAGTCCTCCATAAACTAAAATTAATGAGGTACCAAAAGGCACCTCCTTAATAATTTACTTTTATTTTCAGTGAAATACTCTCACTGTAATAAGTTTTCATACTTATATAATACTTTCTAGCAATTTCTCAATTTCTTTGATTGTTTCTTCCGCAGAACCATTATTATCAATTACATAGTTACACTTTATGGTGGAAAAAACCTCTCTATCATGTTTTATTCTTCTTTCCACTTCCTCTTCTGCTTTTTTCAAACATGCATCATCAATATTTATGTTCCCTTTTAAGTGTCTGTTAAGAATTCTTTCCTTTCTGACACATTCATCTACTTCAATGTAGATAAATGTTAGCTTGGCATCTGTAACCAATCTTTCCAACTCAATAACTCCAACAGGGTCTATGGTATAAAAAGTTATTCCCTTCCCCCTATATTGGCTTCTTACTGCAAAATAGTGATGGTTATCGAAAAAAGTATAGGCAATCATCTCATCCTTATAGTGTTCTATCTCATCCCTTGAGATGAAAACATGTCCAGTTTCACCTTCGAATCTTTTTGGCCTGTCGGTATAGCTTTCAATAACGTTAAAGCCTTTGTCTCTAAAATGCTGAAGTATTGTTGTTTTCCCACTACCTGACTTTCCTATTAACCCAATGATATGATCAGCTTTATCTCTCATTTTACCTACCTCCAAGCTTTTTAATCTATGTAATTGTCCTATATATCTATCATATCATCTCCAATGGAACTATGTAAATGGTTAACCGAGGATAATTCCTTTATATTAATTTATTAAAAACGCTAACGATATAGTCGTTAGCATTTTTATCTGAATTATTCAATTAAAAATACAGCCTAGTGCCAATTCTCCTATCATAGTCAGACCAAGTATCTGGCTCTAACAAGTCCTTAATTTGTCCTATTTTATTCATTGTGGCGTCTACATAATCAGCAAAGTGGACTATATAGGCTTCCTCCGTATTTGGAGCCTTAGGAGAACCATACTCCACCTTGCCATGATGCTGAACTATACAGCCTCTTAACCTATGTTTAAAGTCTTGGCTATAAATATCTCCTACTGCCTTAAAGGCTTCTTCAATCATGGCCATGCCTATTACTATATGGCCTTCCATTTCACCTCTCATAGTTACCTTAAAGGGTCCATCTGTATAGTATTCTTCAATTTTCCCAATGTCGTGAAGTTTTGCAGCCAAAATGGCTATTTCCTTAAATCGACAATCATATCTATAAGCTAAAGTCTTAGCTAGGTATACTACATTTAATGTATGCTCTAGTAAACCACCTCTATAGTTATGATGTTGACTCAAGCCCCCAATGCCATTCTTAAATCTTTCAACAAAATCAGGATTAGAAAAGAAGTAGTGATTTAAGCTTTCAGTTTCTTTAGTTTTAAACTCTTCTAAGGATATCCTTTCAAGTTCCTCCATTAATTGATCTATTGGTCTATTTATAGAGGGAAGATACTCATCTACCTTATAATCTTTTTCAAATTTAAATTCACTAGCTCTAAGCATTCCATCTTTACTAGCCTTTATAGTTATTATATCTCCTACTTTTATACTATTGCTTTTATTGCAAATTAAAGCCTTCATTTCGCCACTTTTATCACCTATGATGGCCATCACATTCTCTCCATCAAAGCTTAGCTTTTTCATTACCATAAAGCTATCTTGGATTTTTGCCCCATCTTTTATATCCTTAATATATAACCGTTTCAATAAAATCACCTCTCGCTTATAGGAAACTTAAATATATTTTTTCCTAAGAACAGTGATTTTATTATGGTTTTAAAAGAGAAAAGGAGACTCAACTGAGTCTCCTATATCTTATTTCAAGCTTTCAGCAGCTTCAACTACCTTTTCTACAGTTATACCAAACTTTTCAAATAGTAGATTTCCTGGAGCAGAAGCACCAAAGGTGTCTATAGAAATTATAGCTCCATCTAGTCCTACATATTTGTGCCATCCAAAGGAGCTGGCAGCTTCTACTGCAACTCTCTTTCTTACTGCTTTTGGTAGAACAGATTCTTTATATTCATCACTTTGTCTTTCAAATAATTCTAAGGAAGGCATGCTAACAACTCTAGCCTTTATTCCCTTTTCATTTAATTGTTTTGCAGCTTCAACTATAAGCTGAACCTCTGAACCAGTAGCCATTAAAATCATATCTGGTGTTCCATTACTGTAGTCCTGAAGGATGTATGCACCCTTTAAGGCTTCTGCAGAACTTCCTTCTAATAGAGGTAAGTCTTGACGGCTTAAAACCAATGCTGTAGGTGCATCTTTTGTAGTTAAGGCTGAACACCAAGCAGCAGCTACTTCTCTTGAATCAGCAGGTCTGTAAGTTATAAAGTTTGGTATACTTCTCAAAGCAGCTAAATGTTCTATTGGTTCATGGGTAGGTCCGTCTTCTCCTACACCAATGCTGTCGTGAGTTAGTACATAAATTACAGGCAACTTCATAAGTGCAGACAATCTCATAGAATGCTTCATGTAATCGCTAAATACAAAGAAGGTGGACACATAAGGAATTAAGCCACCATGTACAGCGATTCCATTAGCTATAGCAGCCATAGCGTGTTCTCTTACACCAAAATGTAAGTTGGCTCCCTTTCTATCTTCTGCTGAAAAGTCTCCCTTACCCTTCATATATGTCTTAGTAGAAGGAGATAGGTCAGCAGATCCTCCAAATAAGTTTGGAATATATTCTGTAAGTCTATTTAATACTTCTCCAGAGGAATTTCTAGTAGCAGCCTTTCCTTCAAACTTCCATAGTTTTTCTTCTTTTAATAGGTCTACTACTAGATCTTTGCTGTGGTAAGTATCCCAAAGCTTTGCTAAATCAGGATACTGCTTTTTATATTCTTCAAATAGTTTATTCCACTTATCTTCTGCTTTTTTTCCTTCTTCCTGTAATGAAGCCATATGCTCTCTTACTTCTTCTGGAACATGGAAATCAAGGTCGTAATTCCACTTAAAGAATTCTCTTGTCTTTAATATATTTTCTGCTCCTAAAGGTTCACCGTGTGATGAAGCGCTTCCTTCTTTTGGTGATCCATATCCGATTTTTGTCTTTATTTCTATTAAAGTTGGACGGTCTTTATCTGCCTTTGCTTCCTGTAAAGCTTTATTGATAGCTTCTACATCGTTACCGTCTTCAACAAATAATACTTGCCAGCTATAAGCCTTGAATCTATCCCCAACTTTTTCCCTAAAGGCAATGTCTGTGCTGCCCTCTATAGAAATGTTATTAGAGTCATATAAAACTATTAGTTTTCCTAGTCCTAAAGTTCCTGCTAAAGATGCTGCTTCTGAAGCAATACCCTCCATCATACAACCATCTCCAGCTAAGGCATAGGTGTAATGATCTACTATTTCAAAACCTGGCTTGTTGAATATGCTAGCAAGGTGAGCTTCTGCCATAGCCATACCAACTGCATTGGCTATCCCTTGGCCTAGTGGCCCTGTAGTTACTTCAACCCCTACAGTATGGCCATACTCTGGATGACCAGGTGTTTTGCTTCCCCATTGTCTGAAATTCTGTAGGTCCTCTATGCTAAGTCCATATCCAAAAAGGTGTAACATTGAATATAAGAGCATAGAACCATGTCCTGCAGAAAGAATAAATCTATCTCTATTTACCCAATCTGGATTACTAGGATTATGGGTCATAGCCTTTGACCACAAAGTATAGGCCATAGGCGCTGCACCTAAAGGTAATCCTGGATGTCCTGAATTTGATTTTTGTATACCTTCAATACTTAAGATTCTTATTGTATTTATTGAAAGATTATCAATAACACTGTTGCTCATGGTAAAACCTCCTTTTAGTTATCTTGTATTGTTGGTTAAATACACCAATACACCCATGGCTCACATGCCTTTGGGTATTTCCACCTTCTATACCATTGTATTTTATTGTTTGCTTATAATCAATATTATATTTCGATTTTTTCTTGTATATTTGTCTTTTCTTCTTTAAAATTTTAAATATTAGTTGCGTAAATACTCAAATTATAAAGAGTTAATTTTCTGAATATTCCAAATTTAATATTGACTTTGCCCTATGGTTTTCCTATAATATTATTAAGAACTTCCATCAAATTAATAAGTAGAGATACTTGTTAATTTAGTATATTAATATCTTCCATATTATTAAAAATGAAGGTAAGGGGTGATCAAATAATATCTAATTCTTAAGATAGGAGATGATTCTACCGAAATAATTAATTGAACCTTTATAATTATGGAAACTTCAAGAATTTTTTAAGATGGGAGTGATGGCACAAGTCCTTTCAAGTAGTTCAAGGAGGATTAGTCCAATGTGGTACTTAGAAGAATAATCTTGGGTAAAACTAAGGCTTTTTCTCAGCATAGCTGTGAAAAAGCCTTTTATCTTTCTATCAGATCTTAAATCTTCTAATAAGACTAATTTCCTAATTTTTTCAAACCATCCTCAACTATACCTTGAACAATCCCTGTAAGATTCTTTTGCTCTTCCTTTGTCATTCCAGCAGTTTGTATAGGTTTATGGAAGATAATTTTTATGGTATGACCTCTTACCTTATTTCCTACTTCTAAGACCCTATAGGTACCATCTACAGTAACTGGAACAATAGCTACATCTGATTTGAAAGCCATCTTTAGACTTCCTTCCTTCATAGTTCCCATAGTGGAACTTAAACTTCTTGTTCCCTCGGGAAAAATAACCATAGAATAGCCTTTCTTTATATTTTCAGCTCCTTGGTTTATAGCCTTTATTCCCTCTTTTATGTTTGATCTATCTATAAATACACTGCCAATAGCCCTAACCCAAGTAGAAATAAGAGGAATCTTTGCTATTTCCTTTTTGGCAATGAATCCGGTTACATTCTTCAAAGGGGCTAATATAGCAAAAACATCAAAAATCGCTTGATGATTGGACACAAAAACACAAGGCTCATCAGGTATATTTTCCTCACCATAAACTTGAAAGTTAGTTTTAGAAATCTTTAATATATGATTAGTTATTTCCCTAACCTTCTTAAAAGCATACTGTGCAGCCTTTTGGGGGTCCTTTTTCTCTAAGTATTTCACTTTAATCAAAGATATACTTTTAAAAGTTAAATATACTCCAAAATAGCTATACCACAAAAATTTCACTATCATCACTCCCTGCATAAAAATATCATTATAAAGGAATTGTTCTTCACGGTATTACAAACTTGATGGCTTTAGGAACTATTTCAAGGCTTATATCCTTAGCTCTAAAGAGCTCTCCATCAATGTTTACCGATATCTCTTCCTGGCATTGTATTCTTATCTTCTTTGCCTTATAAAAAGTTACTTCTTTTATTGTATCATGAATTCCCTTAATTAGCTTTGGAAACAATCTAATAATTTTTAGAGGACTTGCCTCCTTTACATGACATATTTCTAAATTGCCATCACATAGCTCAGCCCTAGGGGCTACCTTCATACCGCCACCATAATATTTACCATTGGCCACTGCAGTTAGCAATGTTTTCTCAAAAATATTTACATCATCTAATTGTATGTTAAGGTTTTTGCTTTTATAGCCAAAGACCGTAGTAAATATACTCAAGAGATAAGCAAATTTTGAAGGTATTAAGGGTAATCTTTTTAGCTTTATAGCGTTATAGACTATTTCAGCATCTAAACCTACAGAAGCAATATTGATAAAGTATTTATTATTACACTTTCCCAAATCCAACAATTCAAATTCCCTTTTAATACTAGCATTCAGTATTTCCTCAATATTTTCTTTATCTGTTAAGCTCCTAACAAAATCATTTCCGCTACCACATGGAATCACTGCCAAGCAGCTGTCACTTTCAGCCATACCGTTTAAAACTTCGTTTAAAGTACCATCGCCACCTACAGAGTAGACCCTCATAAACTCTTTGCTGGTATAGCTTTCTGCTATTTCCTTAGCATGTCCAACTCTCTCTGTAATTTCAATAATATAATCTATAGCTTCCTTCCTACAGATCTTTTCTATCAATGGTATTATATCTTTAGTTTTTCCTTTACCTGCTTTAGGGTTTATTATAAACAGATGCCTCATAGCTATCTACCTCTTTCATCTATCGTGAGCTTGTCCAAACTTATTTTATTATATTTGTTTGCTTTAGTACAGTATATATTTATAAAAAGAGCTAAAGAAAAATTTCAGCCAGGAGGCTGAAATTTTTCTATTATATAATAAGCTTATAGTTTTTTCCTATTCATTGCCCTCATGGAATTTAAAACTGCAATCACCGTAACCCCTACATCACCAAATACTGCTTCCCACATGGTGCCTAGGCCCATGGCAACTAGAACAAGTATCAAGGCCTTTACTACTAAGGAAAACCATATATTTTCCATTACGATTTTTCTTGTATTCCTTGCAATTTTTATTCCCTCAGCTATTTTAGAAGGCTCATCTGTCATTATTACTAGATCTGAGGCTTCTATGGCAGCATCTGAGCCTACTCCCCCCATAGCTATACCTATATCTGCTCTTGCTAATACTGGGGCATCATTGATTCCATCTCCTACAAAGACCAACTTACCTTTTGCAGTTTTTTCTTTTTCTAACTGTTCTAACTTTTCTACCTTTTGATCTGGCAACAATTCAGCATACACTTGATCTAAGCCCAGTTCTTCTCCTATTTTAGCTGCCACTGAACTATTATCTCCTGTTAACATGACAATTTTCTTTACACCCATTGCCTTTAATGCTTTTATGGCCTTAGCAGAATCCTTTTTAATTTCATCTGAAATCACTATATAGCCTAAATAGCTTTTATTAAGGGCTATATGAACTACAGTGCCAATACTATCAACCTTCTTGAAGGATATATTTTCTTTATCCATCAGTCTATGATTCCCTGCTAAAATCTCTTTTCCTTCAACTATAACTTTAACTCCATGGCCAGGAATTTCTTCATAGTTCTCTATGGTACTTTTATTTATTTCTTTACCGTAAGCCTTTAATATAGAAGTTGCTATTGGATGGTTGGAGAAGGCTTCAGCATAGGCTGCATAGCTTAACAATTGCTCCTTATCAACATTGTCTTCAGTCTTTATCTCTGTTACTTGAAAAACACCCTTTGTTAATGTTCCTGTTTTATCAAATACAACTAGCTCCACATTGTTTAGTGCCTCTAAATAATTGCCTCCCTTAACTAATATACCGTTCTTAGAAGCTCCACCAATCCCTCCAAAGAAGCCTAAAGGTACAGAAACCACTAAGGCACAAGGACAAGATACTACCAAGAAAGACAAAGCCCTATAGATCCACTGTGAAAAAGTGGCCCCTTCTATAAAAAGTGGTGGAAATATAGCTAGAGCTATGGCTAAAAACACTACAACTGGGGTATAGACCCTGGCGAACTTAGTTATAAATTTTTCTGTTGGAGCCTTCTTGCTGCCGGCATTTTGTACTAAATCAAGAATCCTAGATACAGTAGAATCTGCAAATTCCTTTTCTATTTTTATTGTTAAGACAGCATTTATATTAATTACACCACTAAGAATAATATCTCCAGCTTCTACCTTAGTAGGGACAGATTCTCCAGTTAAAGCTGAGCTATCCACCATGGAAGTTCCCTCAATAACTACTCCATCTAAAGGCACCTTTTCACCAGGCTTAACTATTATTATGTCTCCAATAGCTACCTCCTCTGGTGAAACCTTTCTTATTTTATCCCCTATCTTTAGGTTGGCAAAATCAGGCCTTATATCCATCAAGGCTCTAATAGATTTTCTTGAATTATTAACTGCCATATCCTGAAAAATTTCTCCTACCTGGTAAAAGAGCATTACTGCCACTCCTTCAGGATATTCTCCAATTAGAAAAGCCCCTATGGTAGCTATAGCCATTAAGAAATTCTCATCGAAAACTTGTCCTCTTAGTATATTTCTGCCAGCTCTTAAAACTACCTCTCCCCCTACAATTATATAGCTGGTTAGATAGATCATTAATTCTAAGGACTTAGGAAAGTCAAAAACAAGAGCTAGTACAAAAAGGAAAGCCCCTAGCACTAGCCTTACCAGTTCATCCTTTCCCTCTTCCTCTACTTCATTGATTTTATGAGAACCCTTCTTTGGTAATTCAATTACTTCTACGTCAGGTTCGTGGATTTTTACTATTTCATTAATTCTTTCTATCATATCTCTAATATTTTTTACTTCAAGATCTTCCTCTATTTCAATAGTTAAGGTCTTAGTAGGAAAATTAACATTGGCTAACTGGATTCCACTTAAAGTAGCAACCTTTTCCTCAATTTTACTAGCACAATTAGCACAATCTAAACCTTCTAATATAAATTTTCTTCTTAATTTACTTTTGTTATCTATTTTTTTATTTTCAGCCACATGAAATCCCCCATTTCAGCTATTATCTTTTCTCTGATATGTGGTTTAGCCCTTGATCAAATATACTCTTAACATGGTCATCATCTAGGGAGTAATAAACCACCTTACCTTCCTTTCTAAATTTAACTAATCTAGCCTGCTTTAAAACTCTCAATTGATGAGATATAGCTGATTGCGTCATATTTAATAAGGCAGCAATGTCACATACACACATCTCAGCCTGAAACAAAGCGCATAGTATTTTTATTCTTGTAGTATCTCCAAAGACTTTAAATAAATCTGATAAATCATAAAGAATTTCTTCATCTGGTATATGATCTTTTACCTTGTCTATTACCTCTTGGTGTATAACTGTACTGTCACAAATATCTAAATTACACTTTTCTCCCATATCTTCACCTCTATTTTCATATGAATAATTGTTCATATGTTCATTGTATGCAATTCTTCCAAAAATGTCAACAGAAAAGGATAAAAAAACCTCCTTTTTAAAAATCTAATTCTTGTATTTTTTTTATTTTTTAGTGTCATGATATAGATATATAAATATTGATTATTTTTCCACTATATGTTATAATTTCTGTGAAAGGGGAGTAGCTAGGCGCTAGTCTTTAACTATTCGTCATGACGGCGTAAGCCCGGATAGTTAGCTCATGTAAATAAATTTAAGTTTTAAACTTAAATTTTACTCTTGAGATAGCAAGACCTTTGTTTCACTAGAAATTATTGTGAGACAAAGGCTTTTTTTGATATTTTTTAGTCCATAACTCTAAATTACCAAAAAATAATCCAAGAAAATCTTAAAAAATATAGGTTAAGAAAGGGTGTTATTATGAAGTGGTTTATGAAATCTCAGGAATCAGCAATCAATGAAATTGGCACAAACGTAGAAGATGGTCTAACTACAGAAGAAGTTGCCAAAAAACAAGAAAAGTATGGGCTGAATAAATTAAAGGGTAAAAAGAAAAAAACAATTCTTCAAATGTTGTTAGCCCAATTAAACGACGTACTAATCTACATACTACTAGCAGCGGCGGTAATTTCCGTAATATTAGATGAGCCAAGTGATGCTATAGTTATTGGAGTGGTGGTTCTAATCAACGCAGTAGTTGGTGTAATTCAAGAATCTAAGGCTGAAAAATCTTTGGAAGCTCTTAAACAATTATCAACTCCTAAGGCTATTGTTAAGCGAAATGGAGAATTGTTGGAGATACAATCTGAAGAAATAGTCCCTGGAGATATTATAATTATCGATGCAGGAAGGTATATTCCCTGCGATATCAGACTTATAGAAACAGCAAATTTAAAGGTAGAAGAATCTGCCTTAACAGGAGAATCTGTACCTGTAGACAAGGATGCAAGTATTAATTTAGATGCGGAAGATACTCCTCTTGGAGATCAGAAGAACATGGCCTTTATGTCTACCCTAGCTACTTATGGTCGTGGAGTTGGTATTGCAGTTGGAACCGGTATGAATACAGAGATAGGTAAAATTGCCAAGATGCTAGACGAGCAAGAAAACGAGCTTACCCCTCTTCAGAAAAAATTAGCTCAACTTGGTAAGTTTTTAGGTGCTGGCGCCATTGTTATCTGTATACTTATGTTCCTTATTGGAATTTTAAGAGGCAATCCTCCCCTTGAAATGTTGTTAATAGCTATAAGCTTAGCTGTTGCTGCTATTCCTGAAGGCTTGGCCGCTATTGTTACTATTGTTCTGGCCATAGGTGTTCAAAAAATGATTAAGAAAAATGCTATTGTTAGAAAGTTACCTTCTGTTGAGACATTAGGTTCTGTTAACATAGTTTGTTCTGATAAAACTGGAACTCTTACACAAAATAAAATGACAGTAATGAAGTATTATGTTGATGGAGTTTTAAGTCCTATAAGTACGATGGATATTAATATTCCAAGCCATAAGCTCCTTCTAGAAAACATGATGCTTTGTAATGATGCTACCTACACTCCTACTTCAAAAACTGGAGACCCTACAGAAATTGCTTTACTAGAAATGGGAGTTAAATTTAATATAACTACAGATGAATTAAATAAGACCTATAGAAGAGTTAATGAAATCCCTTTTGAATCCGACAGAAAATTGATGACTACAGTAAATAAGTACGATAATGAATATTATGTAATGACCAAGGGTGCTATCGACAACCTTTTAAATATTTGTAGCAAGGCTTATATTAATGGTGAGATTGTTCCCCTAACAGATGATATTAAGGCTAATATTATGAGCAGTTCAAACGCCATGTCTGATGATGCCTTAAGAGTTTTAGGCGGAGCTTATAAAGTTATTAATAATACTGAAGTTGAAATAGATACCCTTGAAAAAGATTTAACTTTCATAGGTCTAGTTGGTATGATTGACCCACCTAGAGAGGAAGTTAAGGATTCCATAACTCTTTGTAAACAGTCTGGAATTAAGACTATAATGATTACAGGAGACCATAAAAACACTGCTTTTGCTATTGCTAAAGAATTAGGTATAGCAGAGGATGAATCTCAAGCAATCTTTGGTACAGAACTTGATAAAATGAGCGACGAAGAACTTAAAGCTAAAATAGATGACTTAAGAGTTTTTGCTAGAGTTTCTCCTGAGCATAAGGTTAAAATAGTTAAGTCCTTTAAGGAAAAGGGAAATATTGTATCAATGACCGGTGACGGAGTTAACGACGCCCCTTCACTTAAGATGGCAGACATCGGTGTAGCTATGGGTATTACTGGTACCGACGTTGCTAAAGGTGCATCGGATATGGTTCTAACTGACGACAATTTCTCTGCTATAGTTGCTGCTATTGAAGAAGGTAGAAACATATTTAATAACATAAAGAAATCTGTACTATTCCTATTATCCTGTAACGCTGGTGAAATTGTTGCTTTATTCTTTGCCATACTATTAGGTTGGGAAGCTCCATTACTATCTATTCACATTCTATGGGTTAACCTTATTACTGACACTCTTCCAGCCCTATCTTTAGGAATGGACCCTAGTGATAAGGATGTAATGAAAGAAAAGCCAAGAGATCCAAATGAAAGCTTATTTGCTCATGGTGGTGGCGTTAAAGTTATACTTAACGGATTGCTAATAGGCCTATTAACCTTAATAGCCTTTGTTATTGGTGCAAGGATGTATACTGGTGCTGAAACACTCTTCCCTATCTTCCCTGCAAATATACCTGAAGATGCTTTAAGGCACGCAAGAACAATGGCCTTCGTAGTACTAAGTGTATCCCAACTGTTCCATTCCTTTAATATGAGGCACCCTGAAAAGTCTATATTCCAACTAGGCTTCTTCAGTAATAAATACTTAGTTGGAGCAGTTTTAATAGGTATATTACTACAAGATATTGTAATAACAGTACCTTTCTTAAGGAATGTTTTCAATGTCTTTGACTTAAACGGCAAAGATTGGGCTATTGTTGCAGTACTTTCTGTAATGCCTCTTCTTATTAATGAGATTGCTAAGCTAATAAAAAGAACTAGTAAAAAGGCATAAAAAATCACTGCACCATAGCAGTAGAGAATTTCAATAAAGATATTTTTTAAGCTCCTTCTTAGCTGGATAAGAAGGAGCTTTTTGTCATATTGACTTATTAATTCATTGATGTAAAATAGTTATTATAGTATTTAGAATTGGAGGCTTATAGAGATGTTAGGAACTTTTGTTAACTTTTTTGCTATTATAGTGGGCTCTACTTTAGGCTTGTTGTTAAGAGGCGGTATTTCCGACAGATTTAACAAAACAATTATGGAAGGTGTCTCATTATCGGTACTATTAATTGGTATACAAGGTGCCTTAAAGGCTGAGAACATCTTGCTTGTAATTATCTCCATGTCCTTAGGTTCTCTTATAGGTGAAGGTATAGACCTAGATAAAAGACTAAAAAACCTAGGGGACAAATTAGAAGCTAGATTTAGTAAGAGCAAGAGCAAAATTTCCGAAGGCTTTGTAAGTGCTAGTTTACTCTTTTGTGTAGGTGCCATGTCAATTGTAGGCTCCTTGCAAAGTGGCGTGCAAAATGATCATAAAATTCTTTTTTCCAAGTCTATACTAGATGGCATTAGTTCCATAATCTTTACTTCTACACTAGGTGTTGGAGTTATGTTATCTGCCTTTGCTGTATTAGTTTATCAAGGTTCCATCACTTTAGGATCAGCCTTTCTATTGCCCTTAATGACAGAGGCTGTAAAATTAAATATGGAGGCCTGCGGAAGTCTAATAATTATTGGACTAGCTTTAAATATGCTTGGATTAACAAAGATCAAGGTAGCCAATTTACTACCAGCAATCTTCTTACCTATTCTAGCACCTTACATAATGAATCTCTTTCACTTTTAGTTAAGACAAGAATATTAAAAAATATAGATAATTATGTTATAAATTGATATTAAATGTTTCTTATCATATTATATAAGTAAGGAATCCCTTTTGGAGGTGCTAAACTTATGTTTGTTGGAAGAAATTTCGAGTTAGAACAACTAAACAAATTATATAGCAGAGAAGGCTTTCAATTAATAATCTTATACGGCCGGAGAAAAGTTGGTAAAAGTTCTCTTATAAAGGAGTTTATTAAAGATAAATACAGCCTCTATTACGGTCTTGATGAAAACACCGAAGAAGCTTCCATGGAGAATTTTCATAAGTTAATATGTAATTTCTTTAACCTTGATGAAGAAAGTCCCCCAGCTAACAGTTGGGAAGATTGCCTAAAAACTATCGCTGATAATAGCGGCAATAAAAAATTAGTTCTTGTTTTAGAGGAACTTTCATATATAGATCAAAATAATCCCCTATTTCTATCCCAATTAAAAAAAGCCATAGAAATCTTTTTTAAAAAAAGTCAGATTTTTCTCATAATTAGCGGTTCTGCTAATGGATTTATGGAAAAGACCTTTCTTAATCCTAAAAGCTCCCTTTATGGCTTGCAAACTGCTCAATTTAAAATTGAACCCTTTAGCTTTTTTGAATGTTCTCAGTTTTTCCCCCATCTTTCAATTGAAGAAAAAGTTATCTATTACTCCACTCTAGGTGGTATACCTCAATATTTAATACAATTTGATTACAGCAAAGATTATGAATCAAATCTTATGGAGTTTATTTTAAATAAAAGCTCTTACTTGTACAATGAGCCTGAAAACTATTTGAAAGCTCAAATCGAGGATCTTAACTTTGCTAATAGAATTTTATCCTTACTCTCTAAAGGAGACTATAACTTAGAAAGATTTCATAATAAAAAGGTTACTACCGGTGAAGATTTAACTTTGATGATTAAGAAATTAGAAAATTTAAATATTATTAGCCGCCGAAGGTCTGTTGGTAAAAGCATAGTTAGTCCTTGGACTTTCAATAGGCTAGAAGATAACTTCTTTAGGTTCTGGTATCGATTTGTTTATAAAAATCGTGGTTTAATTGATATGAACATGATAAGTTATTTGATCCAAAATAAAATTAGAAGAGATTTAAATAGCCATATTGGCTATGTTTTTGAAGAGATTTCAATGGAATTTCTAAAAAGGTTAAATGCTGAATATAAATTACCTTTCGTATTTGAAACTATAGGCAGTTGGATTGGCTATAATCCAACTCTTCGCAAGCCCTCACAATTAGATATTGTAGCCACTAGCTATGATAAGGTTATAGTTGGTGAATGCAAGTGGAGCCAAAGCTTAACATCCCTTGAGGTCTTAGAAAACCTAGTTAAGAAATCTGAAACATTAAAGTACAAAAATAAGTATTATTGCTTATTTAGTAAAGCCGGTTATGAACAAAAGGTTTACGACTATGTAAAAAATAAAGACAACTTTTTTATATTTACCCTACAAGATCTAGATATTTTTTAAAAAATTCAAAAATTCTTGTATAAATTTCCTTACCTTGTCAATAATTTATGGTAGATGAAGGTAAAGGAAGTGATCAAATGAAGAAAAACAAAAAAATTGGATTAGTAGTTTTATTAGTAATAGGAATTCTTATAAGCGGTTGGAGCATCTATAACTCTGTAATAACTATGTCTCAAAACAATAACTCTGTTAAAAAAGTAGCTGATAATAATTCTTCTAATTCTAATAATAATGGCAATCCTTTAATAATAGATGGCGAAGAAAGTGATGAAAATATCTTAGATTCAAATCCAGAAGATTCTTCTGACGATGCCGTATTTAACAATGATATGGAAGATATTGATGAAAAGTATATTATTTACACTGTAGAAGAAGATGAAACTTTAAAAGATATCTGTAAAAAATATTCAGATAACTGCCCTGTGCCAGTTTTATCAAAAGCTATACTTAGACTAAACAATCTAAGTAGCTCCAGCAAAATTCGTCAAGGGAAAAAAATAAAAATACCAGAAAAATATATAAACAAGGGCATAAAATATACTGTTAGAACTGGCGATTCCCTTTCTTCTATTATTGCTCGATTCATGGAAGGCTATGATTATTTTGAAGCCTTAGAAATTATTAAAAATGATAATTTTTTAACCTCAGATACTATTAAAATTGGCGACCAACTCTATATTCAAGCAGATGATATAATAAAAGTTTCTAATCAGTTAGATGAAGTTCAGGATGAGGATGAGGATGAGGATGAGGATGAAGATTCAGATAAGGAATCAACAGATGATAAAAAAGATGAAGACAGTGAAACTATGAGCCAAAATCAGGAGAAATCAGAAGGCAATACTGCTTTGAATTCCATTACTAATAGAATTGGCGACTTATTAACTTATACTGTGAAGAAAAATGATACTCTAAAATCAATTGCTAAAAATTACCATGATACTTGTCCTGTTCAAGTAGCCAGTAAAATTATTTTAGAAATAAACGGCTTGGATAGTAGTTCAGCTATAAAAGAAGGCATAAAGATCAAGCTACCTGAAAGCTACCTATCTGAAGGTAGCATATACAAGGTTAAGTCAGGAGATAGCCTTTCAAATATAGTGGCAGAAAACATGCCAGATGTTGACTATAATCTTGCCTTAAGGATTATAGTAGAGGACAACGACATAAAAAACTACACCATATATCCAAATCAAGAACTATTTATAGCATCAATAGATTAATAAAATTTTTCATATAAGTTAATATTTAAGTATCTATTAAAATAGACTATAATGATAGTCTATTTTTTTCTATCCTCATAACATGATTAGTGTCAAAATTATATAATACTCCAAAGTATTGTCCTTTTTCTATTTTACCTGTAAAATAGAAGTATAACTATAATAGTAACAAACAGTATTAGGAGGGGTTTTATTGAATGAATGGTGGAACGGTTTAAGTTTTGATCTTAAAATTTACTGGTTTCTAGCTATTCCTTTTACAGTTCTTTTCCTTATTCAAACCTTGCTGACTCTCATAGGAGTAATTGACTTTGACAGCTCTGATTTAGATTTCGACGGATGTGATGATATGGATCTAGGTGACTCCCACCTTGATGTAGATAATCTAGACCTAGATGACAATTCTCACTTATCCGGCTCCGCAAGTTTTAGAGTCTTAACTATTCGAAACATTATAGTATTTTTCACAGTTTTTTCTTGGTCTGGAATAGTATTTACTAACAATGATTTTAATCCTATAACTACTATCATTCTTTCTACTATCATCGGCTCTGTATTGGTCCTAATAATTAGTGGATTATACTATTTCTTCAGCCGGATGACGGAAGAAGGAAATATGGATTTAAGCACTGCAATAAATACTGAGGCAAAAGTTTATCTTACAATACCAGCTAATGGCCAAGACAAAGGTAAGGTTATGGCCAAGGTACAAGGAGTACTGAGAGAGCTGTATGCAGTAACAGATGGTGATGCCATCCCTACTGGGGAAAAGGTTACTGTAGTTGAAGTAGTTGATAACCAGTACTTACTGGTTAGAAAAATATCATCAATACAGGAGGTATAACATGGATTTTATTATCATTATAACCATAATAGCTGTAGCATTATTTACAACGATAATTGCACTATTATCTAGGTACAAAAAATGTCCATCGGACAGAATCTTAGTTATCTATGGTAAAACTGGTGCCGGAAAAAATGGAGACTATCCTTCCGCAAAATGTATTCATGGTGGAGCAGCTTTTATTTGGCCAATTATACAGAGCTATGAATTTCTTGACTTAACTCCGCTATCAATTGAAGTAAATCTTACAAAGTCTTTAAGCCGTCAGCATATTAGAGTTGACGTACCTTCAAGGTTTACTGTTGGTATTTCCACAGACCCTGAAGTAATGCCAAATGCTGCTGAAAGATTATTAGGATTAGACCTTAGAAATATTCAAGATCTTGCAAAGGATATTATAGTTGGACAATTAAGATTAGTTATTGCTACTATGGAAATTGAAGAAATAAACACAGATAGGGATAAGTTCTTATCTAATGTTTCAAAATGTGTAGAAGCAGAGCTTAATAAAATTGGTTTGAAACTTATCAACGTTAATATTACAGACATTCAAGACGAATCCGGCTACATAGACGCTCTAGGAAAAGAAGCTGCAGCAAAGGCTATTAATGACGCAAAGAAAAGTGTTGCTGAAAAGGACAGAGACGGTGCTATAGGTGAAGCTAACGCTCGAATGGAACAAAGAATTAAAGTATCTGAAGCTAATTCCAAGGCTGTTGAAGGTGAAAACTTAGCCAAGATAACTGTAGCTAATTCTGAAGCACAAAGAAGAGAAAAGGAAGCTGAAGCTAATAGATTAGCTGTAGCTGCGGAAAAAGTACAAGCTGCTAAAGCTCTAGAAGAATCATATTCTGCAGAGCAAGCTGCTGAAAGAGCTCGTGCTGAAAAAGAAAGAGCTACTCAAACTGCTGACGTTATTGTACAAGCTGAAATAGAGAAGGAAAAAGCTCAAATTGATGCTGAAGCTGAGGCAGAAACTATAAGAAGAAAAGCCAAAGGTGAAGCAGACGCCATACTTTTCAAAATGCAGGCTGAAGCTAAGGGTATGTTAGAAATTCTTGAAAAGCAGGCTGAAGGTTACAGCAAGCTAGTTGCAGCTGCTGGTAACAATCCACAGGATGCTGTTACTATGATGATTGCCGATAAGCTTGAAGATATAGTTAAACTTCAGGTAGAAGCTATTAAGAACATTAAGATAGATAAGATCACCGTTTGGGACTCTATGAATGGAGGGGGCAAGGAAGGTAATACAACCACTGCCAATTTCCTTTCTGGAATGTTAAAATCTATACCACCTTTCGAAGATGTTTTTAATATGGCTGGCCTACAATTACCAGAATATTTAACAGCTAAAAATAAGGAAAAAGAAGCTGAGGAAACCCCAAAATCTGAAGGACTTATTGAAGAAGCTACAGAAGTAATTACTGAAGATAAGTAGTTGTAAATAGGTTTTAATATCAAATACAAATAATATAAAAAATAGCCTCAACACAAAGATTGAGGCTATTTTTTATATATCTTAAGAAGGATTAAAGTCCTTTAGTTTTTAAAAATAATTTCCTTAACTACCTTCTTCATATGGTCCTTAGAGCAAAGCTTTTTATGTAGTACTTGTCGTTTTTCTATATCCTTCACTGCCTTTGGTATATCTACTCCGCTTAATTTACACATTTCATTAATTAAAGCTATTTCGTCTACTTCCTTATACTTTGAATCAACAGCTCCCATTACAGCACTGTTGAACTTATAAGGGCTTGCAGTTGAAGCAATAACAGTAGTAGTTTTATCCTTAGTTTCTTCTAGATACTTTTTGTAGGCAGTATAGGCTACAGCAGTATGGGTGTCTATTAAATATTGTTCTTCCTTGAAAACCTGTCTTATAGCTTCAAAGGTTTCCTCTTCTGAAGCATAGGCTCCAAAGAGATCTTTTAAGCCTGCCTTCATAGAATCATCTATTTCATAGCAGCCCTCAGTGACAAGGCTATTCATTAAAGCTGTCACCTTCTTAGAGTCTTCTCCACTAATAAAGTATAATAATCTTTCAAGATTGCTGGAGATTAATATATCCATAGATGGTGAGGAAGTTAAAACAAATTCCCTTCTCTTATCATAAACTCCTGTGTTTATAAAGTCATATAGGACCTTATTTTCGTTTGAAGCACAAACTAACTTATTAATAGCTAAGCCCATCTTTTTAGCTAAGTAGGCTGCTAGTATGTTACCAAAGTTTCCTGTAGGAACAACTACATTTATTTTATCTCCTAAGGCAATGTCACCTTTTCTTACTAGTGTCAAATAAGCATAGAAGTAATAAGCTACCTGAGGAACTAGTCTTCCTATATTTATAGAGTTGGCAGAAGAAAACATCCTATTGTTTAGCTCCATCTCCTTCTTAAATTCCTCATCATTAAATATAGCCTTAACTCCATTTTGAGCATCATCAAAATTTCCATCTATACCAATTACATAAGAGTTAGAACTTTCATGAGTTGTCATTTGAAGCTTTTGAATTTGGCTAACTCCATTCTCCGGGAAAAATACTATTATTTTTATACCTTCTACATTTGAAAAACCTTCTAAGGCTGCCTTGCCTGTATCCCCTGAAGTAGCAGTAAGAATAACTACTTCTTTATTTATATTCTGCTTTTTTAGCGATGTAGTAAGGAGATGAGGCAAAATTGAAAGAGCCATATCCTTAAAAGCTATAGTAGGTCCATGAAAAAGTTCTAAGAAATATGCTCCTGATGACTTTCTTAAAGGTGCAATGTCCTCATGGTCAAATTTCTTATCGTAAGCCTTATTGACACAATTCATTAGTTCTTCTTCAGTAAAGTCTGTAAAGAACTCCTTCATTACTGTGTATGCAACTTCCCTATAACTCATCTTAACCATGGAGCCTAGGTCTACAGAAAGTTTTGGAATAGCATTTGGTACATAAAGACCTCCATCTGGCGCAATTCCAGCAATTATTGCTTGGCTTGAACTAATAAGTTCTCCATTACCTCTAGTACTTTTATATAATACTGACATAAAATCACTCCCCAATAAAATAATCCATCAACTTATAGCCCTCTTGGAAGAGTAAGCCAGACTCAGCGGCCCCATCTTCATCAAAGTTATAAGGATTTTCTTTAACCTTTGTACTGTCATATATTAAAAATGGTACCGGATCACTGGTATGAGTTCTCAGCGCTAAAGGTGTTGGATGGTCCGGCAAAACCATAATTTTATAATCTACAGAAGCTTTATCTAATTCTTCTTTTAAAAAACCTGCAATCTTTTCATCTATTAGTTCTATTGATTTTACCTTATTATCTCTTTCATCTCTGTGTCCACACTCATCAGGAGCTTCAATATGAATATAGACGAAATCATTGCCTTTATTCAAGGTTTCCAAGGCTGCCTTTGCCTTTCCAGTATAATTAGTGTGTACATTGCCTGTGGCTCCTTCTACTTCTATAACGTCTAGGCCAGCACACTTTCCTATTCCTTTAATTAAATCTACTGCAGATATAACTGCTCCCTTTATTCCATATTTGTCAGAGAATTTTGTAAGCTGAGGCTTTTTACCTTCACCCCAGATCCAGATTGAATTTGCTGGTTTTAAACCTCTTTTTATTCTATCTAGATTTATAGGGTGCTTTTCCAGTATAGCCACACTTTTCTCCATCATCTCTAGTAATATTCCACTATCCTTACCAGTAGGCAAATATTCTTCAATCCTTCTACCGATAATATCATGAGGGGGTGTTAGAGTATAATCTGAAGGTGCCTTATCCCAGACCAAAAGATGTCTGTAACTAATTCCTGGATAAAGTTTCATTACTTCAGACTCCAGTTCCTTTTTTAAATCTTCAATTAAAATAGCTGCCTCCTTGCTAGTTATTTCATCTGCACTGTGATCTAGCATAAGCCTATCCTTGTAGTTTTCAGCTTCAGATAAGGTAACTACATTGCATCTAAAGGTTATATCTGTGTCCTTTAGCTCAATACCCATACTGGCTGCTTCAAAGGGTGATCGGCCAGTATAATAAAGCTTTGGATTATAACCCATTACAGCTAAATTAGCTGTATCACTTCCTGGAGGCATTCCTTGCGGTATAGTGCTTACTAAGCCTACCTGCCCTTTTGAGGCAAGGTAATCGAAATTTCTTTTATTGGCGTACTGCATAGGAGTTTTGTTATCTAGTTCTTCAATTTTATAATCTGCCATTCCGTCTGCAAGGATAACTATATATTTCAAATAAAGCCCCCCTTAAATTTTTTCTACTCGTATAATGTTTTCTACATTAATTACTGTAGGTAACTTCTTAATTTCTTTTATTGCTTCATTTATATTCTTTTCTAAAGTTTTGTGAGTAATAAACACTAAAGGTACTTCCTTTTCATTTTTACCCTTTTGAATTACACTAGCCAAGCTCACCCCATTTTTACCGAAAATGGAGGAGATATCTGCCAAGGTTCCTGGGTTATCTAAAACTTCAAATCTTAGATAGTATTTACATTCAGTATCATCCATACTTTGAACCTTAAGCTGGGAATTGGCTTCTCTAGTTGCTGGAGCTGTATAGTCATCTATGTCGTTCCTTAATATAGATATAATATCCCCAACTACTGCACTACCTGTAGGTAGGTCTCCTGCTCCCTTTCCGTAGAACATTAAGTCCCCTACAGCATTTCCTTTAATGAAAATTGCATTAAAGGCATCATTTACGTTAGCTAATGGATGCTTAGAAGAAATCATGGCCGGATGTACTCTAAGCTCTAATTCTCCGTCTTTTTCCTTGGCTATAGCCAATAGCTTAATAGTATATCCAAATTCCTTAGCATATTGTATATCTTTAGCAGTAATTCCAGTTATACCTTCCCTATAGATTGAATCTACGTCTAGGGCACAGTTAAAGGATAGCTCACTTAATATGCCCAATTTATACATAGCATCGTAACCTTCTATATCTGAAGTAGGGTCTGCTTCAGCAAAACCTAATTCTTGTGCCAGTTTAAGAGCCTCATCAAACTCCATACCTTCTTGGGACATTTTTGTCAATATAAAGTTTGTTGTGCCATTAATTATTCCAAATATCTCTTCTATTTTATTTGCTGTTAAACTCTGGCTTATTGTGTTGATAATAGGAACTCCACCGGCTACGCTGGCCTCAAAGTATAGCATTACTCCTTCTCTCTTTGCTGCATCCATAAGCTCCTTACCTTGAGTAGCCAATACAAACTTGTTAGCAGTTACTACATGTTTCTTCCTGCTGATAACTTGAAGTATATAATCCTTAGCAGGCTCTATGCCACCCATAAGTTCAACAACAATTCTAATGCTGTCATCCTCTAATATTTCATTAAAGTCTGTTGTAAGAATTTCCTCAGGAACGTCTACATCTCTAGCCTTATTTTTATTTCTTACAAGAATTTTAGCCACTTCAATTTCATAGCCGGATCTTATAGAAATTTCTTCTCTATTTGTATTAAGTATCTTCCATACTCCGCTACCTACATTTCCTAGACCCAAAATTGCAATTCTAACTTTCTTCATAAAAAATAGCCTCCCTTATTACTATACAGCAATAAGCCAAGCCTAAACTTGACTTATTGCATACTATACTTATTCTTGTGACACAACCATATTTAATAGGCCTCCTAATTTTAGCATCTTTCTTTGTCTTTCTGTTACAACTAGAGCCATTTCATATTCTGTGTTTTGAGTAAGATTTTTTACTATAACCTTTTCCTTTTCAACCTGCTTAACAGCATCTTCTATAATAAGCTCATCATTAGGCTGAATACTATCATAGTCCTTTTCATTAAGGAATACCAAAGGTATTATTCCATTGTTGATCAAATTGTCCCTGTGTATTCTTGCAAAAGATTTAGCCATTACAGCTTTAACTCCTAAATACAAGGGAGCTAGGGCAGCATGTTCCCTACTAGATCCCTGTCCATAGTTGGAACCTCCAACTATTATACCGCCACCGTTTTCCTTAGCCTTCTTTGGAAACTCACTGTCACAGGGAACCAAGCAATAATCAGCCAGGTAAGGAATATTTGATCTAAAAGGAAGCAACTTAGCATTTGAAGGCATTATATGGTCTGTAGTAATATTATCGCCTACCTTTGTAAGGACTTTACCTTCTACTTTTGTAGAAAGGGGCTTAGCTTTAGGGAAAGGTTGAATATTAGGCCCTCTCTTTACTTCTATTTCACTGCCATCTGCCGCTGGTGCCACTATTAAATTATCGTTAATAATAAACTGATCTGGCATACTAATATCATGGTCTTCACCTAAATCTCTAGGATCTGTTATTACTCCTGTAATAGCAGAAGCTGCAGCTACCTCTGGACTAACTAAATATACATCAGCAGATCTAGTTCCGGATCTACCTTCAAAGTTTCTATTAAAGGTTCTTAGAGAAACTCCATTAGATGCAGGTGCCTGCCCCATGCCTATACAAGGACCACAGGAGCTTTCAAGCAACCTTGCTCCAGAAGATATAAAGACCTCTAAAGCACCATTATTGGCTAAGCTTGTTAACACTTGCTTTGATCCAGGTGAAATAACTAGGGAAACTTCTTCCGCTACAGTATTGCCATCTAAAATAGATGCCACTTTCATCATATCCATATAGGAAGAATTTGTACAACTTCCTATAGCCACTTGATTTACCTTAGTCCCTTTTAATTCTCTCACAGCTTTTACATTATCAGGGCTATGAGGACAAGCAATTAGAGGTTCTAATTCTGAAAGGTTGATTTCTACTTCTCCATCATAGACAGCATCTTCATCAGCCTTCAGCTCCAGAAAATCCTTCTCCCTACCTTGAGCCTTAAGGTACTCTAAAGTTCTTTCATCACTTGGGAAGACAGAAGTAGTAGCTCCTAGCTCTGCCCCCATGTTAGTTATAGTAGCTCTCTGGGTAACAGTTAAGCTTTTAACCCCTTCACCGCTATATTCAAATATTCTACCTACTCCACCTTTAACTGTAAGTCTTCTTAGAAGTTCTAAGATGATATCCTTTGCTGAAACCCAAGGCTTTAAAGCTCCTGTTAACTTTACCCTTATTATTTCAGGCATATTTAAATAGTATTCTCCACCACCCATGGCTACTGCAACGTCTAGTCCACCAGCACCAATAGCTAACATTCCAATTCCACCGCCAGTAGGAGTATGGCTATCGGAACCTAATAAGGTTTGCCCTGGAACACCAAATCTTTCTAAGTGTACTTGATGACATATGCCATTACCTGGCTTTGAAAAGTATATGCCATGCTTTTTTGCTACAGTTTGTATATATAAATGATCATCTGCGTTTTCAGGTCCTGCTTGCAACATATTGTGGTCGATATAAGCTACAGATCTTTTTGTTCTTACCCTATCTATACCCATAGCTTCAAATTGAAGATATGCCATAGTACCTGTTGAATCTTGAGTCAAAGTCTGATCTATTCTAATTGCGATTTCCTCACCTTTTTTCATATTACCTTTGACAAGATGAGACTTTAGTATTTTTTGTACAACATTACTCCCCATTGCCATACCTCCATTTCAATTTCATTTAAAACATGAATATTTATGCATAGTAGCTTAGTTACTAAACATCCTAACTTCTACCATTAACTTTTGCTAGATATATTGTGAATTTTATCATACTTTCAATATGATATCAATTATTTTTGATACTATCATAATTTTGATACCGTTTTCCTTAAATATTATTAATATATTTTCAAAAAAACACTGAAAGTAAAATACTTTCAGTGTTAAGGGGAAAATTATCTAAACCGCTACTACGGCATCATAGCAGCGAGATTTAGCCCAAGAGTTTCTTCTAGGCCAAACATTAAGTTCATACACTGAACCGCCTGGCCTGCTGCTCCTTTAATTAGATTGTCAATAACTGATACAGCCACTATATTTCCTGTCCTCTCATCTAGCTTTACATACACATGACAGAAATTACTACCACGAACATGTCTAGTTTCTGGTGCCCTGTCTACTACCTTAACAAAATAATCCCTGATATAAAACTTCTTATATATGTCCATTAGGGCTTCTTGATCTATATTTACCTTGCTTTTACTATAACAAGTTGCTATAATCCCTCTATTCATAGGGATCAGGTGAGGAGTGAAGGTTAAATTTAAACTTTCCTCAGCAATATTACTTAGCTCCTGTTCAATTTCTGGTGTATGTCTATGACTAGCAATGCCATAAGCTTTTACAGACTCATTTACCTCACAGAACAAGTTGGCTACATTGGCATTTCTGCCAGCACCAGATACACCTGACTTGGCATCTATTATAATAGAATTTGTATCTATCAATTTATTAGCCAAGAGTGGAGCCAGAGCTAAAATAGATGCAGTAGGATAACAGCCTGGATTAGCAATGAGACTAGCACTAGAAATCCTATGCCTGTTTAACTCCACAAGTCCATAAACACTGTCTTCCAGTAGGGATCCTAATCCATGTTTAACACCATACCACTTTTCATATTCTCCTATGTTTTTTATTCTAAAGTCTGCACCTAAGTCCACAATCTTAACCCCTGCCTTTAAAGCTTTTTCTACCAGCCTAAAACTCTTTCCATGGGGTAAAGATATAAACAATACATCAATCTTAGAAAGCATACTTTCTGCTTCCTTCATATCTACTGTTATATCATCTATAATATTAAAAAAATTGCCATATATATCACTATACTTTACACCTGCGTTACTATGTGCATTAAGAAATACTATATCCACCTCAGGATGGTTATGTAATATCCAGCTTAACATTTGTCCAGCATAACCAGTAGACCCTATTATTCCTGCTCTTATCAAAGGAATCACCTCTTGTTAATATTTTTCCAAATCCATACCCTATCTTGTATTGTATATTTATAAATTGTATACGAAAAGAAATAATTATGCAATACTTTTTATAAAAATTCATTAACTTTATTGAATAAATGTTGTTAAGTGTTATAATAATACCAACGTTGTAGTTCTCATTTAATGCGAAGGAGGTTTAATATGTCCCCAGATATTAATAGGCTAGTTATAGAATTAACTCCCCATATAAAACTGTATAAAAATAAAGTCTTTGTTGTTAAATATGGTGGAAGTATAATGGAAAACACAGAGTCTCAGAAAGCTTTTTTAGCTGATGCTGCCTTGTTAAAATCTCTTGGAATAAATCTAGTTATCGTTCATGGCGGTGGTCCAGCTATAAACAAATGGCTTAAAAGGGCAAATATTGAATGTAAATTTATTAACGGTCTTAGGGTAACAGATAAGGATACCATGGAAATTGTAGAAATGGTACTATCCGGTAGCGTTAATAAAAAACTAACCGCTGAGCTTAATAGCCTGGGAGCAAAAGCCATAGGCATAAGCGGAAGAGATTTCAATCTTATTAAAGCAAAGAAAAAATTCTCTTATAATGAGGGGGACCGTATAGATCTTGGTTTTGTAGGAGAAGTTGAATCTATAAACAAGGATTTCCTTCTACAACTATTAGATCTTGATTTGATTCCTATTATTTCACCTGTAGGCTGCGACTCTTTAGGAAATAGCTATAATATCAACGCAGACTCTGCTGCTGCAGCAGTGGCTTGTGCTTTACAAGCTGAAAAATTCATAATAATGACCGATATAGAAGGAGTTTATAAGGACATTAATGATAAGAGTTCTCTAATTAAGAAATTAAGCTGTCAGGATATAAATAAATACATAGAGGAAGATATAATAACTGGAGGAATGATTCCTAAAATGCAATGCTGCCAAGATGCCCTTGAAAAAGGAACAAAAGCAGTTCATCTAATTGACGGCAGAAAAGAACACAGCTTTATATTAGATACTTTTACTCAATCTGGAACGGAAATTGTGAAATAAGGAGGTTTACTAATGGATAGTAACCATGTAATGGCTACATATAAAAGATATGATATGACCTTAGTTGAAGGAAAAGGCTCCAAGGTCTATGACAGTAATGGAAAAGAATATATTGATTTTGTTCAAGGAGTTGCTGTAAATTGTTTAGGCCATAGTAACGATAAAATTATTGATACTATTAACAATCAAAGCAGTAAATTAATACATGTGTCAAATTACTTTTGGAATGAATATAATATACAACTATCAAATATACTATGCCAGAATAGCTCTTTTCAAAATGTATTTATCTGTAACAGCGGTGCAGAAGCAGTGGAGGGGGCCTTAAAGGTAGCAAGAAAGTATGGCAAAATTAAAGGTGGAGAAAATAAAAATATTATTTTACACATGAATAATTCCTTCCACGGTAGAACCTTAGGTTCTCTTTCAGTTACTGGACAAAGCAAGTATCAAAAGGATTATTTACCCTTACTGCCTGCAGTAAAAGAAGTAACTTTTAATGATATACAATCTCTTAAATACATTTTTAATGAGAATGTATGTGCTCTTATTATAGAACCTATCCAAGGGGAAGGTGGCGTAAATGTAGCAGACAAAAAATTTTTACAGGCTGCTAGAGATTTATGCGATAAATATGATGCCCTTTTAATATTTGATGAAATACAATGTGGTATTGGAAGATTAGGAACTCTCTTTGCCTATGAGAGCTTTGGAGTAGAGCCAGATGTGGCTGCCATTGCAAAGGCTCTAGGTGGAGGTTTCCCAATTGGAGCCTTCCTTACCAATGAGAAGGCTTCTGTACTAAGCTATGGTGACCATGGCAGTACTTACGGTGGCAATCCCTTAGGGTCTGCTGTAGCTACTACCGTTATTAAAGAACTTATAGATGGTGGTGTTATTGCTTCAGTAAAGGAAAAAAGCCAATATTTCCTTAATAAACTAAAAGAATTAAAAAACAAATATGATTATATAAAAGAAATTAGAGGCATGGGTCTTCTTTTAGGCATAAAAATTAAGGAAAATCCTTCAGTTTTCATTAATAAGTGTATAGAAAAAGGCCTGCTTTTAATTACTGCTGGTGCAGATGTTGTAAGATTTCTCCCAGCCTTAAATGTTAGTAAGGAAGATATTGATAGTGCTATTAGTATAATGGAAGCAGTAATTAAGGAAAGTTGAGTGAGGTAAATGGATTTAAAAACCCTAATAAGGAATAGATTAGAAGAGATAAAAGATATAAGACAGACCCTTCATAATAATGCCGAGCTTTCTAATGAAGAATATAAAACAAGTAAAATTATTCAAACTTACCTGGACTCCTTAGGCTTAACTTATAAAACATTAGCTAATACCGGTGTAGTAGCTGTTCTCAATGAAGGTTCAGACTGTATTGGAATAAGAGCCGACATGGACGCCCTACCTATTAATGGAGTTTTTCATGGCTGTGGCCACGATTATCATATGGCTATTTTACTAGGTGTAGCCAGGGTGCTAAAGGATTTAAATACAGATAAATCAGTAAAGTTTATTTTTCAGCCTGCTGAGGAGGATGGTGGTGGAGCACTGCCAATGATAAATGAAGGAGTTTTAGAAGATCCTAAGGTAACTAGTATGGTAGGTTTCCATGTTTGGCCCGGTCTAGAAGTAGGTTCAATAGAGGCTACTTCAGGACCATCTATGGCCTCGGTAGATGATTTCAAAATCCTTTTTACAGGTAAAGGTGGCCATGGAGCTATGCCAGACCTATCTATAAATCCCTTAAAACCAGCAGTTGAGTTTACTTACACCATGGAAAACTATAAAAGTTCAGTTGCCTCTACTCCCTATGTACTGAATTTAACTTCAATTAATTGTGGTAATGCTCCAAATGTAGTTGCAGATGAAGCTTTAGTTATGGGAACCCTTAGAACCTTTGATGACTCCCTGAGGACACAGTTAAGGAATGTGATAAGAGAAAAGGCAGCAGATTTTGCTAGCAAATATGGCTGTAGTTATTCTGTAAAATTTGAGGATGAATATCCACCTTTAATTAACGATGATAAAATAAGCAAGGAATTTATCACTGCAAGTTCAAAACTCCTAGGAAAGGATAAGGTTAAAGCCTTAACAGCAACTTTTGCTGGAGAAGACTTTTCATATTTTGCAAAGGCTGTGCCATCAGTTCATTTTAGACTAGGTATAAAGGGCCATGGACTTGGTGAATCTCCTCTTCATTCCAGCAACTTTACTGCCCATGATGATGCCCTTTTTTATGGCATTTACATTATTTGCAACTATATTCTATCTCAGAACTGATAGTTCAAGGAGCCTTTATGAATTGAATCTACCCTTGACAAAGAAATTCACCTTCTCCGAATTTCTTTGTTTTTTTATGCTATAATATCTATAGGCAGGCTAAAGAAACTTTATTGCTATAAGGTGGTGAAACTATGAAAGAATCTCTAGCTGATTCTCATTACAGCAGTGCTAGAAAAATAGGCTTAAAAGCTTATAATAGATCCCTATCTAGAGGACAAAACGGGAATCTCCCCTCTCTAGAGGAAATCTTAAAAAATGTAGAAATAGTCTCTGAAGTGGATTTAGGTATAGTTGAAATTCCATTAAAAAAGATTATAGGCACCTACTCCCATTTAAGAAGTGTTTCCTTTGCAAATAACTTTATGCCAATACTAGGAGAAAACACTGAATTTCATCATAAATGGAAGGCTCTTTGTGCTGCTCATTTAACAGAAGGGATAAAGCACTCCATTAAGGTTTATGAATACTTGAATTGGTTCTATGTAGTAGAAGGAAATAAACGGGTCAGTGTATTAAAGTACTTTGATGCCCATTCAATTCCTGGGTCTGTAACACGATTGATTCCAAAAATGGATAAGAACGACCCAGATATATGCATATATTATAGATTTTTAAAATTTAATAAAATAACTAAGATATTTTCAATTTATTTTTCCAAGGCAGAAAGCTTTGATAGCCTCCTTAAAAGGCTAGACAGCTATAATCCTACTATTTCAGAAGTAGAAACAAAATATAAGCATTTTGAAATATATATATATAAGCCCTTTAGAGAGCTTTATAGGAACCTGGGTGGTAACAAACTGCCACTGACCACTGGTGATGCATTTCTAGAGTTTGTTAGAATATACGGCATTCCTGATGAAATTGAGGAAAAGGTCATAGTTCCTAAAATCAAGGCTCTCCTTACAGAATTAGAATACAAAATCAAAAACCCTGAGCTAGATATACAAACTACACCGGAGAATATAAGTGCTCCAAGTGTTATTTCCACAATAACCTCTCTGGTATTACCAAAGAAGACATTAAAGGTAGCCTTTGTCTATTCCAAAACTATTGAATCCTCAGGTTGGACCTATGCCCATGAAATTGGCAGAAAGCATGTAGAGCGAGTATTTAAAGATCAAATAGAAACTTCTTATGTTGAAAACTTTCCTGCCAGTATAGAGGAGGGCTATGATCTTTTACAAGACCTAGTAGATAAAGGTAATGATGTGATTTTTACTACTAGCCCAATATTCAAAAAGGCCACCTTAAAGTGTGCCATGGATAATCCAGATGTAAAATTCTTTAATTGCTCAGAATACCAACCCTATCTTCATGTTGGAAATTACTTTGGTCGAACCTATGAGCCCAGATTCTTAACCGGTATTATAGCTGGTTCTATGACTAAAAACAATAAACTAGGTTATGTGGCTACTAGTCCAGCCCATGAAGTGATAAGTTCCATTAACGCTTTCACCTTAGGAGCCAAGCTTGTAAATCCTTATGTGAAAGTTTTAGTAAGTTGGACTAACGAATGGCATAATCCAGATAGAAACAAGCTTGCAACAGAAAAGCTTGTTAATTCTAAGGTAGATATGATTTCTAATCATAATATACTTTCCCCTCATCCTATTACCAAGGAATTTGGTGTTTACTCAATGCTATCAAGTATCGATAGCAAAACTGGTTTACCAGACAAATACTTGGCAGCACCTATATGGAATTGGGGAATGTTTTACGAAAAAATTATCAGAAGTGTTTTAAATGATACTATCAATAACTTAATAGATATCTACGGCAATGATACTAAAATGATTAACTTCTGGTGGGGTATGGCTGCCGGTGTATTGGATATATATTACTCCGCCGACTTAGTACCTGAAGACACGAAAAAACTAATAAAAATAATGAAAAAAATGATAAAAGATTCTGCCTTTCATCCTTTTACAGGGCCTATTTACGATAATAAAAACAATTTAGTTGTTGAAAGTGACGAAATTCTCTCCCATGGAGAAATCTTATCTATGGACTGGTTCGTTGAAGGAGTTGAAGCTGATAGTCAGTCTAACAAAGGATATATATAGCAAAGGAATCTTATTATAAGCCTCTGTAGATACGGGAATACTTATTATATAGCTTTATAAAAGTATGATAGTATATATGGAGGCGATTTAATGGTTGTTAATTTAATTGGTGTTCCTGTTTTTTGGGGCAGCGATCAAAAAGGTGTAGATTTAGGCCCCAACGACTTAAGGGCTCATGACATTGAAAGGGTAATAGAAAATCACGATCATACTGTTTATGATTTAGGAAATATATATGTTAAAGATGTAGAAGAAAGCTTAAAATATTCTTCCCACAAGAAAATGAAGTATGTTAAAGAAATAATGGATTTAAACACCAATCTAGCCCATGCAGTTTATTGCTCCCTAAAAGCAGGTAGTTTTCCTCTAGTAATAGGCGGTGATCATTCCCTAGGCTTAGGCAGTGTATCTGGCGCCAGTAAACTTTTTAAAGATCTAGGTGTTGTCTGGATTGACGCCCATGGGGATATAAACACCCATGAAACTAGTCACACTGGAAATATCCACGGTATGCCTCTTTCTGCTGCTATGGGCTATGGTTTTGATAGTCTGGTAAATCTTTATTACCAAGGTAGAAAGGTTGAAATGGAAAATGTTTTTCTTATAGGTGCCAGAGACTTGGACGAAGATGAATTGGCTTTTATAGAATCCCATAATTTAAATGTATGGACAACAGAGTATATTCAAAATCATGGTATAGATAAAACCTTAAGTGAAGTTGTTAGCAAGTTTAAGGAAAGAAATATAAGTCATGTCCACCTAAGCTTTGATATAGATGTACTGGACAAGACTCTAGTGCCGGGAACTGGCACACCAGTGGACAACGGATTAACCGTTGAAGAATCCAAGGCTTTTCTTAAATCCGTTTTAGAAACTAGACTAGTATCCTCTATGGATGTGGTAGAGTTAAACTCCTTGTTGGATTCAGACGGATTGACTTTAAAAACTACAATTGATATTATTGATTATTGTTTTTCTTTATTAAAATAAAAGATTTTTCTCAGCCAGGCTGAGAAAAATCTTTTTAATATATCCTTACAAAATTGACCTTTAAAAGGAAAAGGATTTCATTTAGTAGTCTAAGATATAGTACTCATATGCGTTTATTACATGGGTATCTTTATATTTTCTCACTCTCTTAGGTTGATATCCATAACTTAAATGCTGATGGCCATGGATAAAATATTTTGGTTTATACTTGTCTAAAATTTTAAAAAAGCATTTAAAACCTTTGTGAGGTAAATCGTCACCATCACCAATTCCTAATGCCGGAGAGTGTGTTACTAATATATCTACCCCCTTATGCCACCAAAGCTTAAGGGCCATTTTATTAATTCTTGCATTCATTTCTCTTTCAGTATACTGGTTTTTCCCAAAATTATACCTTTTACTGCCTCCAAGGCCCATTATTCTAATTCCCTTATATGCAATCAGCTTTCCATCTATATTTTCACAGCCTTCTGGGGGATTAATTTCATATTTGTCATTATGATTTCCAGGCACATAAAACAAAGGAGCCTTAATCATTGTCACTAAAAAAGATAGATACTCTGCCTTAACATCCCCAGCTGAAATTATCAAATCTATATCCTGGAATTTTTCCGGTTGAAAATAATCCCATATGTACTTAGATTCTATATCTGCTACCAACATTATTTTCAAACCTCATCCCACCTTTTATCCCTTGTATTTGAAAGATACTTATGTATAGTAATTATTATAGCATGAATAAAAATAAGACACAAAGATAATTCTTTATGTCTTATTTTTATTCATAGATTATGAAATTGTTAATAGTAAACTCTAACAAATTTTATAGAGAAAATATCACACATTATATTATCATCAGTTTGAGCTTCTCTTAAAACTACATAACTGATACCTACCTCAAGTAGAACCCCTTCTCTATCTACTAAGGAATTGGTTCCCACCAGAAAATCAATCTTTACATACCTTCCCACAAAAGTCCTTAAGTAACCTTGAATATATTCAATACCTTGCATAACAGGAGAACCTGGTGCCTGTGAAAAAGTTTCCCCTGCTACTGGCGAAGGGCCTGTTGCTGGCTGTTGCTGCATTCCTTGTGTGGTTGGAATAGGGGTTACCCCCGGCATTCCAGCTCCTTGATTTATGTTGTAAGTAGTTTGCATTGATGGCGCCCCCATTTGTCCCTGCATAGGGGTTTGCATCTGACCTTGCATTGGCATATGCCACTGTTGCATTGGGCCACCGCAACCGCAGGCTCTCTTATCTGTTGAATCCTCCATAGGAACTTGAGAATTGTTTTGACATTCTTCAGAAAAGTCTTGGTACATAAATATCCTCCTAAAAATTGCTTATGACATTAAGTCTGGGCATAAAGTTCAGTGGGATTATAAAAACAGTGTTCACCCACTCTTACTTGAAAGCTTCCAGAACCATTGTAAGGAAAGGTCCAGGGGCAAGATGGAGAAAAGGGATTAAAATACCACAAAGATGCTCCTACTGTAAAAAGTCTATTCCCCGCCAAAGCCCAGTCAGCTATATTATAGTGTATTTGTTGAGGAGGGTTAGCCCATATAGTCTGGGGATTAGGTACACCGCCTAAAATTGAACGCATACAGTCAAATTGGCCCTTTTGATAAATAACCTTCCTTATGTCCCCTTGACATACTCTATGGTATTCGCCGAAGGTTACTCTAACTCTATTCATTATACATGTGGCCACTGCCTTCATGCCATTATCCCCTTCGCCTCCAGCTTCACACCTAATAATCCTAGCAAACAACTCCCTGTTTGAATAAGACATTATTTCACTCCTTAATCAGTGTACACTAATAGGATATTCACTTTTTTGAAAAATGTTACAGTTTTCTATTTTTTATTTTCCTGCTACAGCTAACTCTTTTATTAGAAGAGATGGACTACCGTAATGGCTTGAGGCTGAAGGTAAAGTAAATTTTAAGTCCTTGCCTATGGCTAATATATCTTTTAATAATTGAAAAAAGTTGCCTGATACAGTGATTTGTTCTACTGCCTTTACCACTTTTCCTTGGCTAATATAAAAACCTTTAGCTGCTAAAGAAAAATCACCAGTTATAGCATTGGCTCCAGAATGAGTTCCTGCCAAATCTGTTATTAGCAACCCTTCCTTTAATTCCTCCAACAACTCTTCATAGCTAGCCTTACCAGCTTCAATGTAAAAATTCGTTGGTGCCACTCCAATCCTTGAAGCATAGGATGGCCTTGAAGCATTTCCAGTAGTCTTAAGTCCAAATAATTGTGCAGTCTTTAAATTATGCAAAAAGGTCCTTAACCTTCCCTTCTCTATTATGGATTTTTTATAAGTAGCCACACCTTCACCGTCGAAAGGGCAGGAGGCCAATCCATCAACCAATAAAGGATTATCTACCAAGGTTAAATTTTCAGAGCCTATAATAGTATTTTCTTTACCCTTTAATAGGGACAGTCCCTTATGAACATTTTCCGCTGAAAAAGCCCCTGAAAAAGTTGATAGGATTTCTGCAGCCACATCATTTCTCAACAGGACCTTATACTTTCCTGAAGGAACTGCTTCTCCACCTATCCTACTAAGAGCTTCCTTAACTGCAGTCCTTGCCAGAAGGGCTGGATTTACTTCCTCAATATCCTTTGCAATTATATAGCTCATATTATCATATGCTTTTTCCCCTTCTTTAACTATAGGAGTCACCGCTGCAAACAAAAAATTATTTTTGTGTATAGCCTCAATGCCGTGACAGTTAAATATACCTTTTTCTTCGGTATAAGTTCCCAAGCTACAATATCTTATGCTGGCTACTTTGTCACTAGCATTTTTTGCTTCTTTCTCCAACTGTAAAGCCAGATCTATCTTTTCTCCCGCAGCAACCTTTTCTAGAGATTTATTAAAGGTCTCAAGCTTACTGTAGTCTTGGGGCAGATTATTAATATTTTCTTTTTCCTCACTATCGATATTTCTAGCATTATCTATAACACTGCCCACTAGAAATTCAACACTTTCCTCATCTAAACTTTCAGTGTATGAGTAGCCCATTTTTCCATCTACTAAAGCCCTAAATCCAAGGCCCATACTGCTACTGACACTATATTTATCAATGTCTCCTTCATATACATTAATGCTAAAGTTTTCACCTTTGCTATAAAAAAGTTCATACTCTTCCAAGCCATTTTCTTCAGCTTTTGAAAATAAAAGCTTTTTAAATTCCATCAAATCCATATTATCTGCCTCCCACTGTGATTTCAGAAACCCTAATTAACGGCTGACCTACATTTGTTGGTATGCTTCCACTAACAGAACCACACATTCCTTGCCCACAAGCAAGATTCTTCCCAACCATGTCAATCTTCATTAATATATCGGCACCCTTTCCAATAAGGCTAGCTCCTCTTACTGGTTCCTGAATCACACCATTTTTTACAAGATAGCCTTCTGCTACTGCAAAATTAAATTCTCCTGTAACTGTATTTACAGAACCTCCACCCATCTTCTTAGCATATAAACCTTCAGATATGGAAGCTATAATATCTTCATCACTATCCTGTCCTGGAGCAATATAGGTATTGGTCATTCTAGAAGTAGGGGCATACCTATAAGACTGCCTTCTACCACTACCAGTAGATTCCATACCCATTCTTCTGCCATTTAGCTTATCTATCATATAGCTTTTTAAAATACCATTTTCTATAAGTATATTTTTCCTTGTAGGTGTTCCCTCATCATCGATATTTAAGGAACCCCATTGTCCTGCTTCCCTTCCATCATCTATTGCCGTTACCTTGTCAGAGGCAATTTTTTGCCCTAGCTTGCCTGCAAAAACAGAATTTCCTTTAGCCACTGCTGTAGCCTCCAAGGAGTGACCACAAGCTTCATGGAAAATTACTCCGCCAAAACCATTTTCAATAGCCACTGTCATCCTGCCTGCAGGACAGTTTCTAGCGTGGAGCATGGTTACAGCAGATTTACTAGCTTCAACGCCGTAATATTCTGGGTCTAGCACTTCAAACATTTCAAATCCCTTAGCAGCTCCTGGCCCTTCAGAACCGGTCTGGTTTTCCACGCCATTAGAAGCTATAGACCTAATAGAAAGTCTTGTCCTAACTCTTCTGTCTTCAGTTAATAAACCTTCAGAGTTTGCAATCATAATTTTTTGATCTGAATCTATATAGTTTACTAGTACCTGGGAAATTTCCTCACTATAATTTTTAGCAGCATCATAGGCTGTCTTCATCACCTTTATTTTACGGCTATTTTCAACACTGGAAGGAACGTAGAGTATTGGATGTATATTAGGATTAATTCTTTCTGTAAGATTAAGGCTAATATCACCGGCCAGTTGTCCTAAGGCTGATGCAGCCTTTTCTGCACTTGAAAGCAAAGAAGTTCTTGAACTATCGTTACAGTATACATAGATACTTCTAAAGCCCTTAAAAATTCTTATACCTACACCAAAATCTCTTCCAGAAACTATTCCATCCATTTTACCATCTATCATAGCTAAACTATTTGAAATCTTATCTTCCACAAATATTTCAGCAAAATCTCCACCGCTACTAAGAGCCCTGCCTAAAACATCTTTTATCAAACTTTTCGATAACATAATTTCACTCCTTATAAATATAAAGTAACTTCCTATAATATATTACCATAATAAAACTACGAAGTTTCTATATTAGCAAACTTCGTAGTTTTATTGTTAATATCATTCTAAAGACTCTCCTAATGTATGCCAGGATAGAACAGCACACTTTACCCTAGCAGGCATATTAGAAATATTTTTTAGTGCTGCTGCATCCTCTAGTTCTTCTAGAAGTTCATCATCGGTTATCTCTCTTTTTATCATGCCAAGAAATAAATTCATCAACTTTTTTGCTTCCTCTACATTTTTGCCCTTTATTAAGTCAATCATCATAGAAGTAGAGGCCTGAGAAATAGCACAGCCTACTCCTGTAAAGGAGGCATCCTCTATAATTCCTTCTTTCAGTTTTAATTCTAATTGAATTTCATCACCGCAACTGGGATTCCTGCCTTTAAGGATCAGATCCGGTGAATCTAGGTGTTTTTTATTATGATTTGACGAGTTGTGTTCCATTATTAATTCTGTGTAAATTGAACTAAGATCCATATCCTAACCACTTCCTAACGGCTTTTATACTATCAATAAAATTGTCTACGTCCTGTATGGTGTTATATAAATAGAAACTTACTCTACAAGTAGCATTGGCACCTAAAAATTGCATAAGTGGATGGGCACAATGGTGGCCAGCTCTTATAGAAATTCCATCAGCATCTAGTATTGATGCTACATCGTGAGGATGTACTTCCTGTATATTAAAGGATATAACAGAAGACTTTTTATTAACATCCTCTGTTCCGTATATAGTCATATAAGGAATCTCTGACATTTTTATAAGGGCATAGCTGGTAAGCGCCTTTTCTGTAGCTTTAATATTGTTCATGCCTACCTTATTAATATATTTAATTGCCTCACTTAAGCCTACAGCACCTGCTACATTTTGGGTTCCACCTTCAAATTTTTGAGGTAGCTGTGCAAACTCTGCTTCCTGCTCTGTCACATATTCAATCATATCTCCTCCATAGAGAAAAGGAGGCATGGCTTCTAACAATTCCCTCTTACCATACAGAACTCCTATCCCCATTGGAGCCAACATCTTATGTCCAGAAAAAACTAGAAAGTCTACATCTAAGTCTGAAACATTAATGGCCATATGAGGCACGCTTTGTGAGCCATCAATTATGGCTATAGCTCCTACTTCATGGGCTCTTTTTATAATAGTTTCAATTGGATTAATTGTACCTAGTGCATTTGAAACATGGGTAACAGATACAATTTTCGTCCTTTCTCCTATTTTACTTTCAATTTCTTTCTCAGGAATTATTCCTTCTTCATTGATATACATATACTTTAGGATTGCACCCTTAGCTTTTGCTACTATCTGCCATGGCACTAAATTACTATGGTGTTCTGCTATAGATATAACTATTTCATCACCTTCTTTTAAAAAGTGCATGCCATAGCTATAGGCTAGCAAGTTAAAAGACTCTGTAGCACCTTTTGTGAAAATAATTTCACTAGGATCCTTAGCTCCAATAAAGTCTTTAACCACTTGTCTAGACTCTTCATATAATTCAGTAGATTTTACACTAAGATAATAGGCTCCTCTATGGGGATTGGCATTATATAAATTATAATAATCATCTACAGCTTTAATAACACTTAAAGGCTTATGAGTTGTTGCTGCATTATCTAAATATACTAACCTCTTTCCATTTACTTTTTGGTTAAGCACCGGAAAGTCCAAAAGATAATTACTAGACATCCACCATCCTCCTTCTAATGTATTCAGAGATTTCCTCCCTTATTTCTCCTATAGGAACCCTCTCTGTTATGGGATTAAAAGCAGACTCAATTATAAGCTTTTTTGCTTCAAGCTCAGAAAAACCTCTGCTCATAAGATAAAAGAGTTTGTTTTCATCAATCTTTCCAGTACTAGCAGCATGCTGTCCTTTTACGTCATCCTCACCACAAAGTAGTAAAGGTACCGATCTGTTCCTTACACCGCTGCTTAACAATACAGCATATTCTTCTTCCACACCTTTAGCTTCTTTAGAACCTTTCTTAAAATCCAGGGTTCCTCTAAAGATCTTGCTGCTTTTATCCATTAAAGCGCCATGGCTTATTATATTACTTTCTGATTTCCTGCCAAAATGATTCATCACATAATTTATATCTATTTTTCTATACTTATCACCTAAATATATTGAATATATATTAGCTTTACTTTTTAGGTTAAGAAGATTATTTTTACAACTAGTAACACTATTCTTTGCTCCTAGCTCTACAAGAATACAATTAATTTCTGCATCTTCCTCCGCTGCTGCCGCTATGGCATCTAGGTGAATACCGTCATCTTCCATCAGTTGAACCTTAACTAAATTAATAACTGCCCCTTTTTTTGCATACAACTTAGTTAAGCCATTATGAAAGGCTTCTGTCCCTTTATTGGAAGAGTACTTCATTACTACAGTAATCTCACTATTTTCTTCAGCAATTATTAAATTATTATCAATTACTTGGGGATTGTTACCATCCATTTTATAGTCAATAAAAATAGGTTCTTCTATCTTCTGCTTTTCATCCACCTCTATAAGATAACCACAATTAAACTCCTTACTTGCTAGCTCTGTCAAAGGCTCTGATAGACCTATATCTTTTTTATTTTCAAAAAATCTTATGCCACTATTTTTCTCCTTTATATCAATAACCTTATATCCTTCTCCATTATTTATGGTCAAGGGATCTAGCTTATAGTCCTTTAGGTCAGGCATATTTTCTTTTATGTTAGTTTCATTTACTCCCAGCCATCTCCAAGTTCTCACTGGAATATTATTTATGTTCTTTAGTATTTCACTCATTATATCACCACCTACCCTATACTGCCTTCCATCTCAAGCTTAATTAGATTATTCATCTCCACTGCATACTCTAAAGGAAGCTCCTTAGCAATAGGTTCCACAAAGCCTCTTACTATCATAGCCTTTGCTTCTTCCTCACTGATACCTCTAGTCATTAAATAGTAAATAGCCTCTTCGCTAATTCGACCTATCTTTGCTTCATGACCAATATCTACTTCATCATTTAAAATATCTAATACTGGTAAAGTATCTGAACGAGATATATCATCTAGCATCAATGATTCACAAGATACGGTAGATTTACAATGATGAGCATTAGCTGCTACCTTTATAGCTCCCCTGTAAATGGCTTGACCTCCAGACTTGGAAATAGATTTGGAATTAATAGTAGAAGAAGTATAGGGTGCTGCGTGAACAACCTTAGCTCCTGTATCTAATATTTGCCCATTTCCAGCGAAAGTAACTCCGGTAAATTCTGACTTTGCCCCTTCTCCCCTCAATACACTCATAGGATATAGCATAGAAACCTTAGAACCAAAGGAGCCTGACACCCATTCTATAGTACCATTCTTATCTACCACTGCCCTTTTAGTATTTAAATTCATCATATTTTTTGACCAGTTTTCTATAGTAGAATATCTTAAATATCCATCTTCTTTTACATAGAGTTCAACACAGCCTGCATGCAAATTAACCACACTGTATTTAGGAGCAGAACAACCTTCTATAAAGTGAAGGGATGCGCCTTTTTCTACTATTATCAGGGTATGCTCAAACTGGCCAGCTCCAGGAGAATTAAGTCTAAAATAGGATTGTAGTGGTATTTCTACCTTTACTCCCTCTGGTACATATACAAAGGATCCTCCAGACCAAACAGCACCATGGAGAGCAACAAATTTATGATCATTTGGCGGAACCAGCTTCATGAAATATTCCTTAACTATATCCTCATAGTCCCTTATAGCCGTTTCCATATCGGTATAAATAACCCCTTGTTGAACCAACTCTTCTTTTATGCTATGATAAACCACCTCAGAATCGTACTGGGCACCTACCCCTGCCAAGGACTCTCTTTCTGCTTGTGGAATTCCCAATCTCTCAAAGGTGTTTTTAATATCATCAGGCACTTCATTCCAGCTACCTGTTAAAGTGGTTTCAGGTTTAACGTAGGTTACTATATTGTCCATATCTAAATCATCTAGGGAAGGTCCCCAGGTTGGCATTTCTATTTTATTGTATATGTCTAATGACTTTAATCTAAAATCCCTCATCCATTGAGGCTCATTTTTCTCCTTAGATATTTCCTCAACAATTTCTGGAGTTAAGCCACTGGACACCTTATAACTGTATCTATCTTCATTTATTATATCGTAAAGTCCCCTGTCCAGGTCCTCTACATAAGTTTTTCTTTTCTCCATACCATCACCTCATAGATTAAACTGAAGCTATATTTTCAAAGCCTTGCTCATTGATTTCAGCTACTAAGCTATCATCTCCTACCTTTACAACCTTACCATCCTGTATTACATGAACATAATCCACATCTAAGGACTCTAATATTTTGCTGTTATGAGTTATTATTAAAATGGCATTATCCTCATTTTTAAATTGTCTTACACCATTAGACACAATCTTAACTGCATCTACATCTAAGCCAGAATCTGTTTCATCTAATATAGCTAGCTTAGGATTTAGCATCATCATTTGAAGTATTTCATTCTTCTTCTTTTCTCCGCCGGAAAAGCCTACATTAAGATATCTGCTTCCATAACTTTCATCCATCTTTAGCTCTGCCATTTTTTCTCTAAGATCTCTTTTAAAAGCCATAATTTTCACGGGCTTTCCTGTAATTGCACTCTTAGAAGCTCTTAAAAAACTCTCTACAGTTATTCCTGGCACTTCCTCAGGAGTTTGGAAGGATAAAAATATACCTTTCTTGGCCCTTTCCTCTGTTTTTAAGTCACTTATATCTTCTCCTTGAAAAACTACAGACCCCTTTGTCACTTCATATTTAGGGTGACCCATTATTATATTAACCAAGGTGGATTTACCAGCTCCATTAGGACCCATAATAACATGAATCTCACCTTTTTTTATTTCTAAGTTTAAGCCTTTTAATATTTCCTTGCCTTCTACCTCAGCGTGTATATCTTTTACTTCTAATAGCATATCCGCCATACATTTTCACCTCTTAAGAAAATTAATTCCGAGTGTTTCACTCTGATTTATGTTTATATTGTATCCTTGTTTACATTGTCTGTCAATAATTATTATTTCCAAAAATCCTATTGCTATTATAGAAATTTCATTTCAGACTTGATAATTATCCTGAAAGTTATTATCCCAATATGTTTTTCCACCTACAGTATAACTTATACAAAATTGTACTTTATCATCCTTAGGGATATCAGGAATAACAAAGCTCCAAAGCTCAATAAAGTCAGAATTATTCCATTTATAATAAGCCCTTTCTTCCTTAAAGCTTTTCCAATTATCAGTAGTATATCTAACCCTTACTTCTTTACTATAATATAGGTTTCTAAGAATTATTGTTCCAGCAAGGTAATCTTTACTAGACTTATTATAATCACAAGCTCTTCCAAAATCAATGACAGATACATTTATATTACCTAAAACATATCTAAGATCATTATCATCATCGTATTCATACTTAGTCCATAAATAATAATCGTTCTCCTTATTATTGTCCCAGTATTCTTTACCGTCAACTTCATATTTTATAGCAAATCTACATAAAAAGTCTTTATCTTTTCTATCAGGCAAATTTAAAGGGGTCTCAAAGTCCCATACATATATTCCATTGGAAGCTTTTCTTACAAAGTAAGCTTCTATAAAGGTCCAATTTTTATTATCATAAGTATAATGGACTGTTAACTTCTTAATATCACCTATATCTTTTGTTGCCACAGTACCTACTACAGAATGACCATAACAATTTCCTTCTTCCACCCATTGAACTCTATCTACTATCTTGGCATTGCTGAGTTCCACATAGTTTTCAGCAATCCTTGAAGTAAAATCCCTATCAGTTTCTGTAGAAGCACCTATGGTTACAGCGGTAACCTTTATTTTTTGCAAAATCTCTTTAAGATCCAACGAGATTCCCCCTTATAAATACTTTTTATTTTAGCAAGGTCGATATGTATATTATAGGGGTATACGGAAGTAAATTCAATTAGTTCCCCTATATCTTTAGTCCTGTATACCTTCCTAACTATAATTAGCATAAAAAAGTTCATGAAAGCTAATTATACCTTCCATGAACTTCTTGTAATTTTTCTTTAACGAATATTTTTAATTTTTTCACCTAAGTTTCTTATACTTACCATTTTTTCATGAATCTCAGTAACTGCCTGTTCCTGAGTTTCTGTCAATGCCATTATCTCCTCTGTAATAGCAGTATTTTCTTCAGATACTGCAGCTATAGTTTCTAACTGAGCCTGGGTATTATTAATTTGCTTAAGGAGACTATCTATCATTTCATATTCCCTACTTAGTTTTTGATCCACTAGTTCTACGGAATCACTAACATTTTGAAGGACTTCTAGTATCTTATCTACCTTTTTATTTCCTATTAAAACTGCATCTCTACCCTTAACAACGTCCTGTAATGCACTTTCCGTTGATTCAGTAACTAATACAGTAATATTTTGTATCTCATTTGCAGTTTCAGCACTTTGCTCCGCTAACTTTCTTACTTCTTCTGCTACAACAGCAAATCCCTTACCATACTCTCCTGCACGGGCAGCTTCTATGGCAGCATTTAAAGCTAGAAGGTTTGTCTGGTCTGCAATTTGACTTATACCTAATAAGGCTTCCTGTATACTGTTCATATTATTTTTTAAGTTAGAAACGGTATCAACAGAAGTATTAATAGCATCACTGATTATCTTCATTTGGTTGGACATTTCCTTAACTTCCTCTGCCCCCTGAAAAACTGCAGCTGCAGATCCCTTAAAGGAGTTTTCTATATCTTTAGACAGTTCATAGGTTTCATCTATTTGCTTAGTTGAAGCAACCATGGCACTATTGGCATTATTAATAGATACTGCCGTTTCCTCCACAGCTCTAGACATTTCTCGCATTGACTGGCCAACCATACCAATACCTTGCTTTATATCTTCTATAAGATCTGTACTATCGTTAACATCAAAGAATAATAAATTAGTGTTTTCCTCCAGTGCTGATACAGCATCATTTATCTTAGCTAAGGAGTCTTTTGCAAGAGTTTCTTCCTTTTGAGACTTTATTACTAATTCCCTTCCCCATTTAGTTAAAACATACAATACAAAAATTGCTAAAATAAAGACACCCATCCTGGCTATAAAAATCCCAATATTAGCTTCCTCGCCCAGGATAGAAACTGGTGATATTATATAAACAATTATAATTACTGTAGAAAATATAATGGAAAAAGTCATTAGGATTTTTCGACTAAAATATACTGCCGCTAGGCAAAGGGCTAGCATATAGATGTTAAACATTCTTTCTAGTCCACCAGATATAATTGACAAGGTTAGTGCCCCAGTAGCAGCTGCCATTGGCAAAAAAACACTTTTTATAAAGTCATTTATTGGTAATAAAGCCACAATTGTGACAACGGTTGCAACAGCAAACAAAGCAGCTCCTGCTCTCAGGGCATAGTCTAAACCATCTGCTCCATAGGCTGCTGCAAATAAGACAAAACAGGATATCCATATAATAACAACATTAAACCTATGTTCCCTTGATATTTTTTTCTTCATATCCACCCACCCTTTAACGCTATTTTCACTCTAATTATACCATATTTTCATATGTGTAAACAGAAAAAACCAGCGAAAGCTGGTTTTTTTTTATAAAAATTTATATAATTCTAGTATTATTTGTCGATTATGGTCTAGAGCTAATTATTCTTCATCATAAAAATCTAGATAAGAATACTTTTCTCCATTTTTCTGCCAACCTAAAATTGCATCTAGATTTACATTTTCAGCAGCCTTAAAAATTGATTTCTCTACATCTGGGAATTTCTTTTTAAATTCCTTTATCATCTCTTTAATTTCATATCTTTTATTACCTATTTTCTTTGCAGCTACCATACAAGCACAATTTAAAGGCCAAATCCCACTCTTTTGAGTAAATCTCTCAATATGTTCCTCCTCTATATAGTATAAAGGTCTGATTAGTTCCATATTTTCAAAATTAGTAGCCTTTAGTTTAGGAAGCATAGTTTTAAAATTACCAGAATAGAGGACATTTAGCATAGTTGTTTCTATAACATCATTATAATGGTGGCCTAAGGCCAACTTATTACAACCAAGCTCCTTAGCCTTGGAATATAGGGCCCCTCTTCTCATTCTAGCACACATATAGCAAGGATAATCCTTGGCTATTCTATCTACTACTTCAAAGATACCTGAATTAAATACCTTTATAGGAATTTCAAGATATTCACAATTATCTAGCATTAACTTTTTAATATCAGGATGGTAGCCCGGATCTGCCAACAAAAACTCTATCTCAAAATCAATCTGTCTATTTTTTTGTAGCCTTTGAAATAGTTTTGCCATTAGCATACTGTCCTTACCACCAGACACTCCAATGGCAACCTTATCTCCATCTTTTACTAGCTCATACTGCTTTATAGCTTTTATAAACTTTGACCAAATTTTACTTCTATAAGTTGTAGTCAAACTTCTTTCAATTTCCTCAACAGGTTTTCTCTCGTTAAAAGGGACTAAAATATCACATCCCTTTCCTGCAATACCAGTCATAACCTTCCTCCTTATATACTATGAAAGCTCCTTAAGCCTTTGTTTTTCATATAATTTTATCTTTTGTATTATAACACCTTTATAAGAATTTGTCCCTATAAAATTTCTATATCTTAAATTTTACTTATGGCTTTTTTCAAATTCTGAATCCAAGTCCTCAAGGCTTTTCCCTAAAAGCTCTTTTACTGCTAAATTGAAAGTTTCACTATTTCTTTTATCAACTTCACTTCCTGTGCCCTCCTGAAAGGGATGTCTAGATAGTTCATTAATTATTTTCTTAATAGATTCTTCTCCATATTCTTTTACGATAAACTCTACAGCACACTGGGCGCTTCCATAATATTTCAATATATCTTGGTCTTTAGTTAATTGTTCTAAGTTTGTATTCTCTAATTGTTCAATGGTCATTTCATTTCCCTTAACAAGCAATCCATAAAAATCTTCAGAATAGTAAGCAGCTAGACCTTCAGCAAACCAGTAGGGCATATTGTTTTTACTATCTTCTATAGTTACCTTATGAATTAATTCATGGGCAAAGCCCCTGGAATCAATAGCCTGCCTTAAACCAATATATTTAATAGATTCTCCATATTCATACCAACCAGCCAGATCCCACTGAAAGGATAGTTTAACAGACTGCCTTAAAGTTTCCATATCATCATAAATCTTTATTACAGTCTTACCTTCTGGGGCCTTGCCATAGTTCTTTTTTACTATATCATAACCTTCTTCTGCCTCCCTGGCTACCTTATCTAACAAGCCTTTACTTTTATCTGTGTATTTAATAATAAAATGTTCCGTTTCAAAACTAGTAAAATCCAAATCACAATCTACATATTGATCTTCATTCTTTTTATAAATAGCCTTATATTTCAAGTTATAATCCTTACCTTCATATTGATATTGTTGCTTTAAAGTCACTAAGTAGGAATCTTCTCCTCTACTTTCTATATCTAAAAGTTCCAGCTTGTAATCACTGATTTGATTAAGTAAAATATCTTGAAACCAGTGCTCCTGTTCTTTGTAATATTCATTGTCAGCTTCATTTACCGTACTCATATACTTTTCAATATCCCTGTTATTTACTGCTTCAGCCTTACTTTTAACTAAAAGATTTATTCCATTTTCTATTTCCTGGGAAATTTTATTCTTATTTTTAATATTCCTTTCTTCCTTATAGCTGCTAACTGTTTCTTTTTTTGTATCACTAGCACTGCAAGCCAATAAGGAAAGACCTAATACTATAGAAAAAAATAGCTTACCTATCATATTCAACTTATTTTCCTCCACCTCTCTTAATCACACTACATTTTTCCCATACTTAAAAGTTTATACCAAGATTATAGCAGAGAAGATAGAACAGAATCCAGAGAACAGTAACAGATAACAGATGATGGGTGGGGGTAGATTAGATCTTAGTTTTATAGAGATAAAAAACAAGTGGCTTTTTTATGAGCCACTTGTTGGAGGTGGAAGTTACATCTTTTTGAATTCCACTATTACTTTAAACAAATCTCCGTCGATTTCTATATTCATTTTTCCTTGCTGTAGTTCCACTATGCTTCTAGCTATAGCTAAACCTAGGCCGGAACCTTCAGTATTTCTTGATTTATCCCCTCTTTTAAATCGTTCAAATATTTCCTCAGGATCAAAGTCCATTTCGTAGTTTGCTACATTTTTTATAATAAATAGGACGCTAGATTCTCTGTCTAACAAATCAATGTAAACTCTTGTATTAGGCTGGGAATATTTTAAGGCGTTATTAATTAAGTTTTCAAAAACTCTCCAGGTTTTCTTACCATCTAAATATAGGTATATTTTTTCTGCAGGTATATTGGCTCTGAAAACAAGTGACGATTTGTTAATCTTCTCATCCAGCTCTCCAAGAGTTTGTCTTAATATAGCTGCAATATCTACTTGTTCCCTTTCCAATTCTACAGCACCTGAAGACATTTTTGAAGCTTCAAAAAGATCATCAATTAAAACCTTTAATCTTTGAGACTTTCTATCTAGTATTTCTATATAAGAATCTTTTTCTTCTTCAGATAGATCCTGATTCTTTAATAAATCCACATAATTTATTATGGAGGTTAAAGGTGTCTTTAAATCATGAGAAACATTGGTAATTAATTCTGTTTTTAGTCTCTCACTTTTTATCTGCTCTGCCATAGAAGCCTTATAGCCATTTTTAATATTATTAAAGTTATGTGCCAAGACCTTTATTGCGTCATTACCCTTTTCCTCAATAACCAAATCAAAGTTGCCCTCTGCTATACTATTTGACCCTTTAACCACATCGTTAAAGTAAAGTGCTCTTTTATATACAAATAGGGAGACAAAAGATATATATGCAACAATATACATAAAACATAGCATTATAAAAAAAGTATGATGCAAAAATAGACCTAATACTGCAAAGCCAAAGAATATTGAGGCTAAAAGAACAACTGTCACCTTATAGAGAGTCTTCCTCCTATTAAAGAGATATGCTATCCATGAAAAGATCCTACAAATTATGGTTTCTCTTCGCTGGGACTTGAAAAATTCTGGATTGGTAATTAAGTGATATAGCCCCCGGATATGCAAAAAGGTATATATCAAAAAAGCTGACCATCCAATAATATAAATTACATATGCCCAATATGGTATACTATGAATTTCTGGCATAATTACTAAAGACGAACCAAAGATTCCTACTGGTACTATAAGTATTGCCAATCTTATTTCCATAGGTATCCTTACATAAGCACGAGATAGGTTTTCTAATATAGTATTCTCCGCCTTTTCCCTTCTACTTACTATGGCAAAAAGTATTATTGAAATTAGGAATGCCAGAGCACCTAGTTTAGCCTCAGTAATAATCCTATTATTTCGATTAGTAAATTCTAAATCTGATAGATAAAATTCACTGTAGCCAGTTCCTTCTTTTGGTATTAAAAAATGTCCTTCCAAATTTTGTTCAGCTAGATTTCTGCTAATCCGTTCTTTTACGAAGTTGGTGATTAATTCCTCCTTAGGATACTTGTCATAATATATCATTTCTTTTTTCAAGTATTGATCTATATTTACATCACTAGGTAAATTAGTATAAACCTCTCCATTACTCTTGTTAATCAAGTAGTATTTTAAACTTTTCCATTGGTTCACATTATGTTTTAAGATTTCATAGACATTATCCTTAGATTCTATGAGCTCCTTTTTTATTTCTTCTACTGATTTTCTATTGCTTCTTTCATAATCTTCTATAGCCTTATCTCTTTCGGCAATCATTTGCTCTGCAGTCTTTGTATTGTCATAGTAGATACCTGCTCTATAGTTATCGGTAATATTCTGAATTTCCTTCTCTATTGCCTTGTTATGTTCTTCAACTGTTTTATCCAATTCATCTTTACTTATTTTCTCTTCTGGACTTTTATCTTCATAACCAAGGAAATCGTATGTTACATAATATTGTTGCAAATCAATTACACTACCCTCTAACCTCATTAGAAACTCATTAGTTTCAAAATAGCTTTTCTCTTTAAGTTGCTCAGAGTAGATACAATATATTGTAGTTGTCAAAGTTGAATAGCCTAAAAGTAGAATAGCCAAAGTAAAAACTATTGAATAAATAAAACTATTTTTCGATTTTGTACCCAATTCCCCACACCACCTTTAAGTATCGAGGGTCCTTTGGATTGATTTCTATTTTTTCTCTTATCCTTCGTATATGCACTGATACTGTATTATCTGCATTATAACAAGGTTCTTTCCAGACCCTTTCATAAATTTCATCTATTGAAAAAACTCTCCCTACATTCTCCATTAAAAGTTCTAGAATACCGAATTCTATAGGAGTCATCTTAACTTCCTCCCCATCTACAGCAACCACCTTTGTAGCTTTATTTAATACCAAACCCCTAACTACAAGTTCATCGGCACTCTGCTTATATACCCCTAAATTTACATACCTTCTTAACTGGGATTTAACCCTTGCTATCAGCTCCAAAGGATTAAAAGGCTTTGTAACGTAATCATCTGCCCCTATATTAAGCCCTAAAATTTTATCTGTATCCTCAGACTTTGCTGAAAGCATTATTATTGGAATATTCTTTTTCTCTCTAATTTTAAATGTAGCTTTAATACCATCCATTCTAGGCATCATAATATCCAATACTATTAGATGGATATCTTGCTCCTCTAATATCATTAAAGCCTCTATGCCATCCTTTGCCTTGAAAATATTCATTCCTTCATTTTTTAAGTATATTTCTATGGCATCTCTTATTTCATCATCATCATCTACAACTAAAACATTATATGTTATCATCTAAATACCACCTTCCCAATATATTATACCATCTTTCCTTCCTCCTTTCCTTAGCTACAATTTAATTGTAAAAAATAAAACTTACAAAATTCTTAGATAAATTCTTAAAAATTTCTTAAGTTTTAAAAATAATAAAAAAGCAGCCTTTTTTAGCTGCTATTAGATATTAAATGTCAAAATTCTACTCAATTCTTTTTTCCATAAGGTGATAGCACAAAACCTCTTCATTCTCCACCGTTATGCTATTATATTCTTTTACTAAATATCCTAATTTAAAGTATAAACCAAAGCCTGGTATGGAGGAATCTAATAGAGTGGTGGTATAGCCTTGCTCTAAAGCTATATTTTCCAAGGCTTCTATAAGTCTCTTTCCTATGCCTCTACCCTGATACTGTGGTAAAACAAACATTCTCTTTATATGATTTTTCTCTAAGGCTGCTGTAGCTACTAGCTCCTTATCTTCCATAGCTACTAAAATAATTTCTTTACCAACAGCCTCTTTTACCCTATCCTTAGAATGATGTTCAAGAAAAAAATTAACCACCGCTGGAGGATAATATTTAGGATAAACCTTACTTATAGTTTCCCTCACTATATGGTGAACCTCACAATAATCCTCTGGCCTTGCTCTTCTTATAACCATACAACCTTACCTTCTCTCTTTATTAATTTTAAGCTTTAAAATGCCTGTAAATCAAAACATATCTATTAAAGATAATATCTTAATTCCCCTAATATTACAAATTCTTTTAAAGAAACCATTATAACAGGATTCTAACTATAATTGGGGCTATTAGTACTGTAACAAGAGCTGAAACTCCAATAGCTAAACCACTCATAGCTCCTTCTATCTCTCCCATTTCCATAGCCTTTGTAGTCCCTAATGCGTGGGCTGATGTTCCTATGGCAATACCTATAGCCAACTTGTCTGTCAGTTTAAATAGCTTACATAAGCTTGGTATTAATACGGCCCCAAAAATTCCTGTAATTATTATAGCCGCTATAGTTATAGAAGGTATAGCTCCAAACTGTTTAGAAAGCTCGATACCTACTGGAGTAGTTATAGATTTAGGCACCAAGGAAAGAAGGACCTTCTCATCTACATTAAGGAGCTTTGATAAAAAAACAACACTTATAACGGAAGATGTTGCTCCAAGAGCTACTCCTATGAGAATTTCTTTATAACTTTTTTTCAAGATCTCTAGTTTATTATATAGGGGAACAGCTAATATTACCGTTGCTGGACCTAAAAATACTAATATAAATCCTCCACCTAAATTATAAGTTTCTAAGTCTATATCAAAGGTCATTAAAAATCCTATGACAAGGATAATTGCAATAAGAAGAGGATTAAAAATTGTTAATTTGGTCTTTCTATATATTAGTAATCCTATTTCATATGCAAGAATAGAAATTATGATTCCAAATACAGGACTTTCAAGTAGTTCCATCAATTACCCCTCCTCTTTCTTAAAAACTGTATGCTAGTTCCTGTGATGAAAAAAACTAAAATAGTAGTAATCAAAGATATAATACATATAGCTAGCCAGTTATCCTTTAGAACTCCCATATATGCCATTAAGCCTACACCTCCAGGTACAAAGAAGAAGGCCAGATGGTCCAGTAAAAAGCTGCTTATCTCCTTTAAACTTTCCACTTTAACAACTTTAAAAGATAGTAATAAAAATAATATTAACATGCCAATAACACTGCCAGGTAAAGGAAGGTTAAAAAACTTCTTAATTAAGTCCCCTAATAAAGTTAAAGCCAATATAAAAGCAAATTGCCTTAGAATTTTCATTCTCTATTCTCCTCTATTTGTTTTTAATTTAATATTCTAGCATTTATCCAAGTGTAATACAACTAAGTAAATTATGCTAAAGTTTTTTTGAAAACAAAAAAAAAGTAAAGATAAACAGAGAAATACTTAGCATTTTCAATGTAAATCGACTTTCTAAATAATATACGAGTTAATTTAATACTTGTAATAAGTTATTAATTACTGTATAATATATTTATCAGCTACTTGTTATCTAGTAAAACATTTGCTGTAACAGACTAAGAAGGTTGACTTGACAAATATAAATTATTTTAAAGGAGGAAGTAGAGATGATTAGAGACAAGCCAAAGAAAATATATACTTAGTCTTAAAAGGCAACTTACCTTAGTCAAAAATATGGGTATGATGACTAAGCTAAAAAAGGGTTTATTGGGTATTAATTTAAGAAGAGGGTTTCGGATATATAAAAAGGGAATTCAGCTGATGAATTCCCTTTTTAATTTGCCATAATAAGTATTTTATGTGTACAGGATTCTTATATTTTATAGGCATTTAAAAGTAAATTATTATCTTTGGAGGGACTTGCTATGAAAAAACATTATAAAAGTGTTATCTCTATTTTAATTTTAACAGCTATCACAATATGTCTCATGGGCTTCATTGTTATAGAGGTGTCACAGAAAGCATATGTAAAAGCTGCAAATTCAGATTTGGAATTGACTAATGCTCCATCTAGCAAGGAAAATAAGATTGAATTTCAGTCTAGTGAGCTAAGTATAATTGTTGCAGGTGATATACTCTTTCATATGCCACAAGTTAGAGCAGCTGAAGAAAATGGTAGCTACAACTTTAAGCCAATGTTTTCAGAAGTTAAACCTTACATCCAATCTAAGGACATAGCAGTAGCAAACTTTGAAACTACAGTATATCCTGAAAGGCAATATTCAGGTTATCCTTGCTTTAACACTCCTGAACAATCCTTGGAAACCTTAAAAGATGCAGGCTTTGATGTTCTAATCAACAATCATAATCATTCCCTAGATACAGGTTTAGAAGGATTAAAAAGCACTAACAACTATATAAGAAAATATGGTTTTGAACTTTTAGGCACTGGTGAACCTAATGAGGACAAATTTCTTATTCTTAAGAAAAATGGAATAAAAGTGGCCATGCTTTCCTATACCTATGGTACTAATCTAGGTATTCAATACGAAGATAGAATAAACTACATAGATGAAGATAAGATTAAAAGAGACATGGAATACATAAGGCCAAAATCTGATTTTCTAATTGTTTTTCTTCACTTAGGCACAGAATATGTACGACAGGTAGAGGACTTTCAACAGGAGCTGGTAAATAAGGTGGCAAGCCTAGGGGCTGATGCCATACTGTGCGGCCATCCCCATGTTGCAAGAAAAACAGAAATGTTGAAAGTTGAAGAAAGAGAAGTTTTAGTTAATTACTCCCTTGGTAATTTCATTTCCAATCAAAATGACAAATATACAGACATTGAATCTATGCAGTGTATAAACTTAGAAAAAACTGAGACTAGCACTAGGATAAAATTTACGGAAACCATACCTGTATATAGATTAAGGTATAAAAATAATGGCAAGACTATATATAAGGTTGTTCCTGCTAAGGATATGGAAAAATTCTCAAATATTGTAGGCAATAATAATATGACCTACATAAATGAAGTTTCTTCGGAACTATCCTTTAGCTATAAAGCTCCTAATTATAATCCAAAAAAAGAAGAATACTATATAAAAAAACTACATTAGTTTATATGAAATGTGAAATCATATAATCTATGTATTTATACTATTTTAATTGTAAATAATAGAGAAGGAAAATATTTTATTTTTTAAGGAGGATATAATCTATGACTAAGGTAATGAAAACCATGGACGGTAATATGGCCGCTGCAGATGCATCCTATGCATACACTGAAGTGGCAGCTATTTACCCCATAACACCATCTACTCCTATGGCTGAAACAGTAGATGAATGGGCAGCCCATGGAAGGAAAAATATATTTGGTCAGACTGTGAAGGTTGTGGAAATGCAGTCAGAAGCCGGTGCTGCAGGCTCTATGCATGGTTCTCTAGCTGCCGGTGCCTTAACAACAACTTACACTGCATCCCAAGGTTTGTTGTTAATGATTCCAAACCTATATAAAATGGCTGGTGAGTTGTTGCCTGGCGTTTTACATGTTAGTGCAAGAGCTATAGCCACTCATGCTCTTTCAATATTTGGAGACCATCAAGACGTTATGGCAGCAAGGCAAACTGGTGTTGTGATGCTAGCTTCTTCCAATGTACAAGAGGCTATGGATCTGGCTCACGTTGCCCACCTATCTGCCATTAAAGCTAGTCTACCCTTTATTCATTTTTTTGATGGCTTTAGAACCTCCCATGAAGCCCAAAAAATTGAAGTTGTCAACTATGAAGATGTGGCAAAACTTGTAGATTACGAAGCTATCAAAGCTTTTAGAAATAGATCCTTAAATCCTGAGCACCCAACAGTAAAAGGTACAGCTCAGAATCCTGATATATATTTCCAGATGAGAGAAGCTGCAAATCCATATTACAATGCAGTGCCCGACATTGTAGAACATTACATGAGGGAAATTGAAAAAATAACTGGAAGAGTATATCATCCTTTTGATTACTATGGAGATCCTAATGCAGAAAATGTTATTGTTGCCATGGGTTCCGTTTGTGATACTGCTCATGAAGTTGTAGATTATTTAATGGCTAAAGGTGAAAAAGTAGGTATTTTAAAAGTACATCTTTATAGACCTTTCTGTGCTGAATACTTCTTTAAGGCTTTACCAAAGTCTGTTAAGAAAATTGCAGTTTTAGACAGAACAAAAGAGCCAGGTTCCCTTGGAGAACCCCTATATCTAGATATATTAAATTTATTCTACAAGGCAGAAAACAAGCCTGAAATAGTAGGTGGTAGATATGGATTAGCTTCTAAAGATACTACCCCTTCACAAATTATCGCTGTATTTGACAATTTAAAGGCAGATAAGCCTAAGAACAGATTTACAATTGGAATAGTAGATGATGTTACAAACACATCACTGCCAGAAGGTGAAGTGGTAGATACTAGTCCTGCTGGTACCATTAGCTGCAAGTTCTGGGGCCTAGGTTCTGATGGTACTGTTGGAGCAAATAAATCTGCCATAAAAATTATAGGAGACAACACCGATTTGTATGCTCAGGCTTATTTCTCCTATGACAGTAAAAAATCTGGTGGTAGTACAGTTTCCCATTTAAGATTTGGGAAAAATCCAATTAGATCACCTTACTTAGTCTACAACGCTGACTATATAGCTTGTCATAACAAGTCCTATGTAAATCATTTTGATTTGCTAAAGGGCTTAAAGAAAGATGGAATCTTCGTACTAAACTGTCCTTGGAAGGAAGAAGAATTAGATGATAAGCTTCCAGCGTCTATGAAGAAATATATAGCTGAAAATAATATTAATTTCTATATAATTGACGCTGTAGCTATAGCCCAAGAAATAGGCCTTGGCGGAAGAATCAACATGATAATGCAATCTGCCTTCTTTAAACTAGCCAATGTTATCCCTGTAGAAAAGGCAGTTAACTACTTAAAAGAATCTGTAGAAAAAACCTACGGAAGAAAAGGCCAAAATATTGTAGACATGAACAAAGTGGCCATAGATCGGGGTATTGAAGCCTTGCATAAGGTTAATGTTCCTTCCTCATGGAAAGACGCCAAAGATGAGCCTATGCCAATAAAAGATGAGCCTGATTTCGTTAAAAATATACAAAGACCTATGGCTAGACATGAAGGAGATGAGCTCCCTGTTAGCGCCTTTAAAGGCATGGAAGATGGAACCTTCCCCCTTGGAACTACTTCCTACGAAAAACGTGGTATAGCCATCATGGTTCCAGAGTGGCAAATTGATAAATGTATACAGTGTAATCAATGTTCATATGTTTGTCCTCATGCTGTTATTCGTTCATTATTGGTAAATGAGGAAGAGCAGTCAAAAGCTCCTGAAAGCTTTGAAACAAAAACTGCTATTGGAAAGGGTTTGGAAGGTCTTGGCTTCCGTATTCAAATAAGTCCATTAGACTGTACTGGTTGTGGAAACTGCGCAGATGTGTGTCCAGCTCCTGGAAAGGCATTAATTATGAAGGCAGCAGATGGTCAAATAGAAGCTGAAGCTGAAAATTGGGAATACGGCTTATCAGTTACTGCTAAGGATAATTTAATGGATCCAACTACACTAAAAGGCAGTCAATTTGTTCGTCCTTTAATGGAATTCAACGGTGCCTGTCCTGGATGCGGTGAAACTCCTTATATTAGATTGCTCACCCAGCTCTTTGGGGATAGAATGATGATAGCTAATGCTACAGGCTGTTCGTCCATATGGGGGGCTAGTGCACCTTCTATAGCATATACTACAAATGCAGAAGGAAAAGGACCATCTTGGGGTAATTCTTTATTTGAAGATAATGCTGAATACGGTTATGGAATGTTCCTTGCTGTAAGACAAATAAGGGAAAGATTAGCTGACCTAATTAACTCCCTACTTAAAAACGGAAATCTTAGCGATGATCTTAAGGAAGCCTTCAATATATGGATAGATGGCTTCGATGACGCCAAAGCATCAAAGGAAGGCACAGCAAAAATACTTGAAGCCATGAAGAAAATCGACTATGAAAAAGATCCTATGCTGAAAGAGATAATGGAAAAGAAGGATTATCTCATTAAAAAATCTCACTGGCTAATAGGCGGAGACGGCTGGGCCTATGATATTGGTTACGGCGGCCTAGATCAAGTCCTTGCCATGGGAGACGATGTCAATATTTTTGTAATGGATACAGAAATATACTCCAACACAGGTGGTCAATCCTCAAAAGCATCACCAACTGCTGCAGTTGCAAAGTTTGCTGCCGGTGGTAAAAAACTAAAGAAAAAGGATCTTGGCGCCATGGCTATGACCTATGGATATGTATACGTAGCTCAAATAGCTATGGGAGCAAATATGAATCATACAATAAAAACTATAGTGGAAGCAGAGGCTTATCCAGGACCTTCACTAATTATCGCCTATGCACCTTGTATAAGCCACGGAATTAAAACTGGAATGGGCACAAGTATTGCTGAAGAAAAGAAGGCAGTGGAATCTGGATACTGGCATCTATACAAATACAACCCATTGCTTGCAGCTCAGGGTAAGAATCCTTTCTCCTTAGATTCTAGACCACCAACTAAGCCATATAAAGACTTTATACTTGGAGAAATTAGATATGCTTCCCTAAAGAATACCTTCCCTGAAAGAGCAGATGACTTGTACGATTTATCCGAAAAACATGCAAAGGAAAGGTATGAATACTATAAGAGATTGGCAGAAATGAACTATGAATAATTACTTCTTATAATTAATATAAAAAGCCGAAGTTAAAAAACTTCGGCTAATTTTTTCAATAACTTTACCTTCCTTTAAAAGACCTCTTCTAATCTATCATGCTTAAAAACTGTTTCAAGCGATCATTAGAGGTATTGTCAAAGACTTGCTCAGGGCTACCATCTTCTACAATTACACCTTGATCCATAAAAATCACCTTGTGAGCAGCCTCCCTTGCAAAACTCATCTTATGAGTTACTACTACCATGGTCATCCCCTCTTTTGACAGGTCCTTCATTACCTTTATAACTTCAGCTGCCAACTCTGGATCTAGTGCAGATGTAGGTTCGTCAAAGAGTAATACCTTAGGTTCCATTGCCATTGCTCTAGCTATAGCAACTCTTTGCTGCTGGCCTCCAGATAGCTCATGGGGATAACTATCTTTTTTCTGACCCAGTCCAACCTTATCAAGTAAAAGTACAGCATTCTTATAAGCGTCCTCCTTTGACTTTTTGAGAACAGTAATAGGACCTTCCATAATATTTTCCACTGCAGTCTTATGGGGAAAAAGGTGAAAGCCTTGGAAAACCATACCCGTATTTTTTCTTAAGGCCAGAATATCATTTTGCCTTATTTTTGATTTTCTATTGATCCTTATTTCATTTTCCCCTATCTTAATCCTTCCCTGATCAGGAGTTTCCAGCAAGTTCATACATCTTAGGAGGGTTGTCTTACCTGAACCAGATGGACCAATTATAACAGTGGTTTGGCCCTTTTCTACTTGAAGGTCAATATTTTTTAAAATAGTATTGTTTCCAAAACTTTTATACAAACCTTTAATTGATATCACTTTTTCACACCATCCTATCTAGCTACAAACCTATCAAGCTTCTTTTCTACCCTGCTTTGCACAGCACTTAAAATGGTACAAAATATTAAATATATTAAGGCTACTTCAATATAAAGCAATAAAGGTTCATAGGTTGCCGCTGTTACTCTTTGTGCCACTTGAAACATTTCAGTTAAGGTAATAGAAGCTGCCAAAGAAGTATCCTTTATAAGGCTTATAAAGGAATTAAATAGTGGAGGTATTGATACTCTTGCTGCCTGAGGTAGAACAATTCTTTTGAGAGCCTGAGTATGGGGCATACCAATTGAAGCTGCTGCTTCCCATTGACCTTTTGGTATAGACAGGATAGCAGCTCTTATAACCTCTGAACTGTAAGCTCCTATATTCATTGTAAAACCTATAATTGCAGCTGGCAGAGGATCTAGTATTATATTAACCTTGGCCAAGCCGTAGAAAATAATAAAGAGCTGAACTAATAGAGGTGTCCCTCTAATTATCCAAACATAAAACTTTGCAATCAATACAAGAGGCTTAACCTTTGATATCCTAGAAAGGGCTGTTAAAAGCCCTAAAATTAAACCTAGTGTAAATGAAATTAATGCTACTGGAACAGTAAAGGCTATACCAGCCTTTAACATGGGCCAAAAGGAGTCTACTGCTATTTGTAAAAGTCTTAAAGTTCTATCGTCTACATTCATCTTATCACCACATTATTTTGAGACATCCACACCAAACCATTTCTTTGAAATAGTTTCGTAAGTTCCGTCTGCTTTCATATCGTCTAAAGCCTTGTTAACAGCCTCTACTAATTCTTTGTTGTTTTTTCTGAACAAAAATCCACTTGAGCTGGCATCACTTTGCTCTGCCACTATTTTAACAGCTACATCTGGTTTTTGTTTTAATAAATCATAGAAGGATATACTGTCATTTACAGTGGCGTCTGCCCTCTTAGCTAAAATCAAATCTATTGTTTGATTAAAGCCTTCTGCTGCTACTATTTCAGCACCATTAGATCTAGCTATATCACCATAGTTGCTTGTTAAAGTTTGTGCAGCCTTCTTGCCTTTTAAATCTTCAAACTTTGTTATACTTGTATTATCCTTTGCAACTATAAGGACTGCCCTTGATTTAATATAGGGCTCTGAGAAATCATATTTTTCTTCTCTATCAGGCCTTATTCCTACTTGATTGGCAACTATGTCAAATCTCCCTGCGTCAAGACCTGCAAACATTCCATCCCATTTTGTTTCAACAAACTCTGCTTTAACCCCAATACGGTTAGCAACTTCCTCTGCAATTTCTACATCGAAACCAGTCAACTTACCATCCTTATCATGAAAGGTAAAAGGTGCATAAGTTCCTTCTGTTCCAATAAGGATTTTCCCTTCCTTCTTAACGGATTCAAATAAATTTTCCTTGCCTGCCTTATTAGATTCATTGTTTTTTGCAGCACAGCCTGTAAAACCTGCTACTAAAGTTATAGCTAACACAGCACTCATAAATATATTTCTTTTTTTCATTTCAATTTCTCCTTTTCATTATCTTGCTCTAATAGATTTTTAATATTTATCTTACCTATAATTCTCCTCTATTTAAGAATCATAAGCTTATCTCCATATCATGAATTATAATAATAAAACTTTTCCCAACCCACCTCCTAATTAGTTTTCGCCTATTGTATCTAATTTATAACTTAGGATGAAAATGAAAATTCCGGATTTAAGTCAAAAAACTCCTGCCTCTAAAATTTAGAGGCAGGAGTTATACTCTGCGGTTCCACTCTAATTAACACAACAAAACTTGTCATGTCATCTCATTTATTCAGGTACATCTATACCCTAACGCTTTAACGTGCGTACCCGCTGCCCTCTACTAATAATTTTCGAAAGCAGTGCTCAAAGACGCATTCACATAGTTTACACCGAAAATCCCTTTCAGCCAAGAGGACTTCTCTCTGTCAGTTTAGCCTATGCTACTATTTCTTATCACAGCATTTTTATTTTCATCATGATAATAATATAGGTTATCCTATCGGAATTGTCAACATTAAAAAATGTTTTTTTATAAAAAATTTTTATTGTAAATTTTACAGCTTGAAAATTTCCGTAGCTACTCTTTACAAAAAATATATAAAAAATCCTAGTAAGGCAAGAAGGTGCTTTACTAGGATTAAGTGATAACCTACCGCTGCTACTGACATTTTTCTTATGGTTCATATGGCTTTTCCTTAATTTCTGGATGCTGTTCTATATATTGAAACAAGAACTTCATATCTTCCTCAATTAATCTCAGGATGTGCTTCTATATAATCATCCAAATACTTCAAATCTTCTTTAGTAAAATCAGCTAAAGGTTTATTTAAATACTCCGGGTTACTTTTTCTAGCTTTAGTTAATTTTTTTGCATACTCCTCCTCTAGAGCACTTCCACCGTCAACATACCACTTTGAAAAGTTCAAGATTTTTTCATCAGCAGGTATTCGCTCAAAAGTTTCTAAAGCTGATTTTAATTCTTCTAACGTTAATATTTCACTATCTGCTTTACTCTTTTCATACTATTCACCTAATTCCCTATACTTACTAATTTCCATCATAGTTTATATGGAACTTTCCTCGGTCTATAAACCAACCAATATATTCTTTTATTTGTTTTTGCAACAGCTTATTTTCTGCATATTTTTCATCACTTTCCCCTGGTAATTGTTTTCTAAACTTATTGTTTTCTTTTTCGTCATTGTATAATGTAAAGTCAAAATTACCAGTCTCTATTTTTGATATGACTTCATCAATTGAGCAACAAAATATTTTTTTCTCGTCTGTTTGATAGCTTATAAGGGCTTCACGTAGCCTATCCTTATTTATAGTTGTAAAATTAGCAATTCTACTTCCATCCTTATTTACTACAAGCTGCGTAGAAACATGCAGTGCATCTGACTCATTACCATAATTTATATTACTGAAATGTATCAAATCCAGCTGGAATTATCTTTCCTAAAACATATGAAGATAGCTTACCTTCTTTATTAATTTCGCTAGCTATTGAAACCTCACCCATTTTAAAAGGTTCTTCTAAGTAGGATGTTTCTAAAAACTTTTCCTTATACCTCATAGCTTTCTCTCTATATCTTTCTAGTTCCTGATCCAATAATTTTTTCCCATTCACCTTTTTTATTTTGATACATTTCTACTTATTTCCGATACTAATTCTGATTGTTTCATAATCCACCCCTCTCAAATAAACACTTATATACATTGCTACAAGTAATTAACAACACCTTCCTAGTATTAGTTTAATTTACCTAATAGGATGTGTCAATTATTCCCACAGTTAAATGTTATTCATAGTACTGCTTTTCATAATGGTGACCTTAACTACTGGATCTAGTAAGGATTCTAAGCACAAAAGGAGGATAAACTCTCTTAAGAAAGTTTATCCTCCTTTACTAAAGATTTATTAATTTATCCTTAAATTTATTTACTTTTGATTAGCATCTACATAATCTTTAGCATCTCTTACATCTTTTTCACCAGGGATAATAACCCTTGATACAGGTTTAACTTCTACTGCGTTATCCCAAGCAGCAGTTTCATGTCTCTCTATTGGAGCTGCCATAAACTTTTCTTTTCTCTTATTTTTAGCCATCTTAATCCCTCCTTTTACTCCTTAGTATTTTCAATTTATCAGATTTGTATTATATAAATTAATATCTTTATTATATTGTAAAGAATACAGGTTTAAGCTCAGTCTTGCTAATCTTCACATACTTCCTCAATGGAAATGCCCTTCTTTGAAACCTTTAAATTTAGGGGAATAATTCCTTCTAATTCCCATGCCCTATATAAATCCTCTATTTGTTCTGGATTTTTTATAAAGGCAATACCACAGTCTCCACCTCCTGCTCCTGATTGCTTTCCGCTTCCAAAGGCTTCGGCAATAGAAGCTAATTTCTTTAATTCTTCCGTTTCAATTTCAAGGCCAGCCTTTTCTCCAAGTTTTAATAGGGCTTTACGGTTTAATTTAAGATTTTTTATAGCTTCGTCAATATTACCGGCCTTAAAGCTTTCAATTAAGGCGTCTACAAAAATAGCACTTTCTCTTAGAAATTCATTATAAGAAGCTGGATCTTCCTTGCGAAAGTCAGATATTCTCTTAATCATAAACTTTGTAGATGCAGCTTCTTTTGTCCATGCAACTGCTAAGATAAGTTGATCTGGTGGACTTAACTTATCAACAAACAGATATGACCACTGCCTTGCAATCAGATCAGTTATTTTTGTCCCCTCCTTTAATTGACTTAAGAGCCATTGGCCACTGAAGGCTGAATATTGAAGCCATCCTCCATATAGGGCAGCAGCAATATCTGCCCCAGATCCACTTCCTTGACTTTTAAAATGGGCAATAACTGATAGTTTAAAAATTTCATCCAGTTCATACTTTTCATTGTGAAAGCTATGTATACTTAATATGGCAGAAACTACTGCAACTACTATAGCAGCACTGGATCCAAGGCCATACTTTTTTCCAGTTACAGGCTCCTTAAGTTGGCTCTCAATTTTTAAATGAAATCTTTTTACACCTATGGATTTTTCTTTTAGAAATTGACTTACCACAGTAATAGAATTTTGGATAAAAGACAATCGTGGATCTGCTACACTAAATTCCACCTTGCCATTTTTCATGGACCATTTAATATCTTCCAATCCTAATTGAGGCAAGGATAGTATGTTTTCTTGGCTGACCTTTATATGGGCTCTTATATACCTATCTACTGCAACTACTATGGCCTTATGGCCAGGTTCTAGTACAGCATACTCTCCAGCGATCATAAGCTTTCCTGGTACCTTTATAGAATAGCTTGAGCCTATCATATTTTTCATCCCCTTTACCATTAAGTTACTAGCCTTGTAGTAATCCAGGGCGCTGAATATAAAATCATAAATAGAACACCGTAATTTACTCCCATGCCATGGAGGGTTCCAGCAACAATGCCAATTAAAAAAACACCGCCTATATTAATCCAGCCCCCATCCTCAAAGGCCAGCAGTAAAACTAAGCTAAAAAATACACCTAACATTGCTTCATGGGGAATTTTTTTAAATACAAAAGTACAAATTTCCCTTGAATACTTGACAGTTACATAATAAGTTAGAGCTGATCCAATTACCGCTCCAACTAAGGTTGCCCAGGCTATATCCATGCTAGATAATTTGTGATGGATATTATTCTGTAAGCTATAGACTGGAGGAGCATTAAATAAAGGATTTCCCGGTCCAATAGCCACAGGAGATAAGGGAGTCCCTAGGGCAATAAGAGGAATAAGGATTCCTGCAATATAGGTTCCTTGAGCTAGAGCTTCCATACAGGACAAGGCAAGGGAAGCTTTTTCAACAGGATCCTTTATGCGGCCTGCCATCAACTCTCCAAAGAAGGTAGTCAGGCCAACAGGACTTAAAAGAAAGGTTACTGAACCAAGGAAGGAAGCTAAAGCACTATAGAAAAGCTCTTTATTATTTAGAATCTTAAAAGGAGTTGGAAAACTCTTAAGCTCCTCTTCTTTTTTTACTTAGAAGAGCTAATATTATAGCTCCAATAAAAAATACTGGGTCTCCATATTCTTTAATAATAGTTGCAAAAGGAACTATAGCCCTAGCCAATAATAAACTTACTGGGACAGAAACCAATGTTCCAATAATAGCTCCTGAAGCAATTTTTCCAATACTAGTCTCCGTTAAGCCGAACTTTTTAAGGACCATAGCATGCTCTACCATTGGAGTGGACATAACACCAGCAGGAATTCCTGCTATAGAAACAGGTACGGCGTCAATTAACTTACAGGCCACAATGGCGGAAATAAAGAAGGATAGATTCACCATGGCGTCCATTCCTGACAAGACCAGTATCAATGTTACTGGTGTAATAGTTGCAGTTTCGTCGGCCCCTGGGGCAGCACCAATAATGGTATAAATAATAGCTGCTGCCAGTGCCGCTATAATCATTTGAAGAAACAAAATAATATTCATGTCAACTCTCCTTATTGCCTTCAAGCAATACTCTCTTTGGCTTGATTTAGATGAATCTGAACCCCATCTGCTTCTATCATATCAATAGCTCTAGCCACTTGATCAACAGTGGCAAAACCATTTATATTTGAAATAACAAGGCCCTCTTTTAATACTTCCCTCACAACCTTAAAAGAGGCTTCATAATCCTTGTCAGCTACAGCTATGGCCTGAGACCCTACTGCCATTGGTATATTAAAGTTCCCTGCTATTTTAGCCAGATTTTTATTTATTTCTACTGCCCTTTGAAATCCTCCAGTCATGGCATTTATCATTAGAGGGAAGCTTATAGTCTTTCCTAAAAAGTTAAGTTTTGTATCTATCTCATAAAAATCTATTTCTGGTAGAGCATTATGTTCCAAATATATGTATTGAAAATAATTATCACTTTGAAATTTACCCTGTAAAAAATTGTCTATGTGTTCTTTTTTTCTTAAGCTTCTTATTTCACTCTTTGCTTTTAACTCTTCCAAGGTCCTCTCCCCTTATATGGCTTTTTGATATAATGCCACAGCTTAGCTAATTATTACTTAAAATTCTTAAATCCGTAATTTAAGAGCTTTATAGCATCAGGATAATGGCATTTCGTCGATGAATGTAAAGCAACTATAAGTCTTCGACCATTTCTTTTTGCACTAACAACATAGGAAAACTTTGATTGTATAGTATAGCCTGTTTACCCTCCTTCAATACCATCAAATTAAAACTGGCTGCCCTTTCTTACCATTTTATTTTCGTTGGGTATGGGATACCTTATTCTTGCATTGTTTTTGGGACAGATGTAATAAACTCTGTTGTCAGCGGCCATCTGTAAATATTCTGGCCGTTTTACAAGTTCTCTCATTATTAGAGCCAGATCCTTCACCGTTGATCTCTGCTTATGCTGATAGCGGCCACTTGGATTAACAAAGTGGGTATTGGCTAAGCCTAACTCCTTAGCCCTCTTATTCATCATTTTCGAGAAATTTTCAACAGAACCAGCCATATGCTCTGCCAGTGCATTGGCACAGTCATTGCCGGAAACAAACAAAAGGCCATATAACAAGTCTTTTACCGTAACTTCTTCCTTTTCCTTTATACCTGCCTTGCTTCCATCGATAAGGGGAGGATTTTTAGAGTATAGAATTTTTCCACTAGCTCCATCCATAAGAATTGCATTTTCTGAGCTTATTGCCGGTGGATTCCCTTTGGCAAAAACCTTAACGTCATTACTTAAGAAGATAAATAGTAGCAGTAAAAACACTAGTCTTTTCTTTACTTGATCTTACTTTAATTATATTTGATTTCCTTAAGCTTCACTTGAGAAAGTAACTTTTCCACTTCATTCTTCTTACATAAGTCCATGGAAAAGGCTGTAGCACTACCTGCAGCCACACCATATCTAAAGGCCTCTAATATATTTTTAACCTCCACATATTTTCTTAAAAAACCGGCTATCAAAGAGTCTCCTGCCCCTACAGTATTTACAGCTTTACCTACTGGAGCAGAAGCATAACATTCCATCTCATTATTAAGAAGAAGGGCTCCTTCCTTTCCTAAAGATACAATAACATTTTGAGCTCCCAAGGTTAATAGCTTCTTACCATAGAATACTGCCTCTTCTAAACTATCTATCTTTACCTGAAATAAGTCTTCCAATTCTTCTTTGTTAGGTTTTACTAATAAGGGTTTGTACTGAAGGCTTTCCAAAAGGACCTGTCCCACTGCATCTATAATAAAATCCTTATTGTTCTTTGAACTTTTCATGATTTGACCATAGGCATTGCTAGGAAGGCTACTTTGTACATTGCCAGCTAAAACTATAAAGCTATCTGCCTGCAAGGAGTGAATTTTATTAATTAGCTTTAATAAATACTTCTCTTTAATTTCAGGTCCAGGGGCATTAATTTCCGTTTCTTCTTTAGACTTTATTTTTACATTAATCCTAGTATCACCATCAACCACTATAAAGTCTGTTGCTACACCCTCATCTTCCAAAAAATCAACTACATATTTGCCTGTAAATCCTCCTATAAAGCCTAAGGCTTTGCTTTTTACACCAAGATTATTCAAAACCCTTGATACATTTATACCTTTTCCCCCAGGAAATTTGTAATCTTCTATTGGCTTATTTAAGTTTCCTATTTTAAAATTATCCAATTGAACAATATAGTCTATAGAGGGATTAAAAGTAACGGTATAGATCACTAAATTCACAACCTTTTCCTTTGATTATCACTGCTTAAATTGCCTTTTTGTAATTTTAATTTCTTGCAAGAACCTATCTTCAACAAAAGAATCTATATCTCCTATGATATGAAGATTTTCAGCTGGTAGAAAACCTCCAGCCATAGTTTTATGTCCTCCTCCGTTACCAACTTCCTTTAACACATCATGCACTAACTTACCGGCATCTAAATAATCTAATTCATTTCTAACAGAGAACTTTATACCAGAGTCCCTAGGAGAATATACTACTGAAAATTCAACCTCTTGTATAGATATAATAAAGTCAGATATAGTACCTAATAAGGAGTCTGGACAATCCATATTTACATTGGCAAAACCTACATTGTCATAAACCTTAATATTTTTTATTGCATTGCCGTAAGCTAATAATTCTTCAAATTGCAGACTATTAGTTTGAATTTTATTAACTATTTCAATGTCTGCTAACTTATAAAGGATGCAGAACATATCTAAGTCTAAATGAGATACTCCCCTAGTTAAGTCTAAGGTGTCCATTTTTATACCATATAATAAAGCGGTGGCTACATTTTTAGGTATTTCAATATTATTTTCAATAAAGTAACTGGCAATAATAGTAGAGCAGGCTCCTATTTCTGGCCTAATATCTGAAAAATAATAGTCAGTCTTTTGAAAGATTGGATGATGATCTATGGCAGCAATTTCATTGCCTATAAAATCCTCCAAGTTAGAATTTCCTTTTTGAGAGTCAACTAAGATTATTAAATCGTCCTCCTCCATATTATGGATGTCATCTATGTTAATTGCTCTAATTCCTAGCAACTCTATCATCTTCTGGGTGTTATATTTATCAATTTCACCTTTATAGCATATTTCTCCTTCTATCCCCCTCTGAAGTAAAAGATACTGTAAACCAAAGGCGCTACCTACAGCATCAGGGTCCGGTGAATTATGCATTTGAATAAATAATTTATTGTGCTTTTCTATATATTTAACTAATAAATCTAACTTACTCATCTTTATAATCCTTTCATTGATATCTAAATTTCTGCTAAATTGATTTTATCATATATCATTTCAATATAAAACCTTTCCTTCTAATATATTGTTACCACGGCCTAAAAAGGGACCAAGAACAGCGATTATTATACACCACTATTCAATAGTCCCTACAATATAGTAACTTTCTTTTATTTGCAAGATCTTAAAAGTATTTATCCCTTATCGTTTTCCTACATCATAAGGCTCCCCTGCTGCTCTAGGTCCTACAGCGTTCTTAGAAAACAAGACTAAGGCAACTAAGGTTATTACATAGGGAAATGTTGTAAGCAATATGGAAGGTAGTCGATTTAAGCTAGGAAATAAAGGTGCTATTTCCGAAAGAGTTTTAGCAAAGCCAAAGAAAGCTGCTGCCCCTAATGCATTCCACGGTTTCCACTTGCCAAAGATTAAAGCAGCCAAGGCTAAAAAACCTAGACCTGTATATATTAAAGTGGAAAATTCTTTTACCAAGGTGTTAATCAATAATCCTCCTCCTAGGCCTGCTAATATACCTGACATAATTACTCCTATATATCTCATTTTCACTACGCTTATTCCAACAGAATCCACTGCTTGGGGATTTTCTCCACAGGCCCTTAATCTCAAACCAAAACGTCTGTGATAGAGAACATACCAACTTATAAGAACAATAATTATTGATATAAAAGTTGTTGTATAGGTATTTCGAAAAAACAAGTTTCCTATAATGGGTATCCTAGAAAGAATAGGTACATCCCATAGTTCTAAGCCCATTACAGGTATTACACCGCTACCTTTATTAATACTTCTTGAAAAAAAGATAGTAAGTGCTGGGGCCAATATATTTATTGCAGTGCCACTAACCACCTGATCTGCTTTCATACTGATACTGGCAAAAGCATGCAAGAGAGAGCACAAGCCACCGGCTAGAGCTGCAGCCAATAGGGATATATATACCGCTGAAGGCCCTAACACACTTTCATATTTGAAAATAACAAAGGCAGATGCAAAGAAACCAATGCCTAATAAGCCTTCTAAGCCAACATTGATTACTCCACTTCTCTCACTAAAAAGTCCCCCTAAGGCTATTAAAAACAGGGGTACAGTATATGTAATGGCCAAAGGAATAATAATCTGCAAGGCATTCATTAGCTGCCACCTTCTTTCTTTTTGAATATATTAGCAACTCTTTGTAGCCAATTCTCAGCATTAGGCTTGTAGCTGCAAAGTAAACAATTATTGCTACTATAATTGGCACAAGTTCATTAGGTACCTTAGTAGCAGCGTTCATAAATAAGCCTCCTGCTTGTGGCAGGGAACCGACTTTAATATTATTGGTATAGCCTAGATAATATACTGCTCCAGCAAGTCCTGCTAAAGCTCCAGAAATCATCATAGAGAAAATCATACTTCTATTAACTTTTATACCTGCATATTTGGAGGCATGAATATTGAAACCTACTGCTTTTAACTCATAGCCGAAAGTAGTTTTTTCTAATATCCACCATACTAACACCGCTGCTGCAATAGCCAAAAACAATCCCAGGTTTACACTAGAGCCATGAAACAATTTTGTTAATCCTTCCACTCTTAAAGAGGCTGTTGGTTTTATTATGGCAGATTCAGTTTCAAAAATTCCCTTAAGGAAGGTCTGAACAAAATAATATACAGACCAAAGGGATATGTAATTCATCATTATTCCTGTTACTACTTCATTAATTCCATACCTAGCCTTAAAAACACCTGGCAAAAGGGCCTATAGAGCCCCTCCTAAAACAGCTGCTGTCACTGCTAAAGGTCCATGTATATAGAAGGGCAATGAAAGCTTTGCTCCAATAAAGACTCCAAAAAAACCACCCATTAACATTTGCCCAGGTACTCCAATATTGAAAAGGCCTGTTTTAAAAGCAAAGGCAATAGAAAGCCCAGTTAATATTAGAGTAGTAGTGTTTAAGAGAGTATCTCCAAAACGCTTGTTAAATAAAATATCTCCTAATGTGGCATTTGAAGGCACTTGTATTATAAAGCCTGCACCTCTTAAAAGTCCTTCGTAGGCCTTTATTGGGTCATATCCAGTAAGAAGCATTACCAAAGCTCCGGTTATAATTCCAAGTATAACCGCCAGTAAAGAAACTAAAAATTTATTTCTACCCATTCTAGCCTTTTCCTCCTCCTGCCATCATTAAGCCAAGTTCTTTTTCGTTTGTTTTATCTGAATCAACAATTCCTACTATTTTTCCCTCATACATTACTGCAATTCTGTCAGATAAGTTCAGTATCTAATCTAGATCCAGGGAAAAAAGCAGTATTTTTTTACCCTTATCTCTTTCTTCTATAAGCCTTTTATGAATATATTCAATTGCACCTACATCTAATCCCCTAGTAGGTTGAGCTACTATTGAAACCTGAGGGGACCTATCAATCTCCCTTGCAATAATAGCTTTTTGCTGATTACCTCCAGACATACTCCTTACAATAGTAGATGCTCCATGGGCAGATCTAACATCAAATTGTTCAATGAGCTTTCTAGCGTATGAGCGAATTTGATCCCTTTTAAGAACTCCACCCTTTGAAAAAGGAGGCCTGTAATAAGTTTGTAAGATAATATTATCTTCTAGTGTAAAGTCTAGTACCAAGCCATGTTTATGTCTGTCTTCAGGAATATGACCAAGGCCTGCTTCATTACGCTGTCTTATTTCACTTGTAGATATATCAATATTATTGATAAAAATTCTTCCGGATTGAGATTTTCTCAATCCGGTAATAGCTTCTATAAGTTCTGTTTGGCCATTTCCATCTACACCGGCTACTCCAAGAATTTCCCCAGCTTTAGCAGATAAGTTAAGATCCTTCACCGCCTGAACTCCTCTGTTTCCCACAACATTTAACTTCTCAATTCTAAACATATTTTTTCCTGGCTTGGCAGGGGCCTTATCAACCTTAAAGCTCACTTGCCTTCCTACCATTAATTCAGCCATTTTTTCCTCACTATTATCCTTAACATCAACTGTGGCAATTGACTTACCTCTTCTTATTACAGTACACCTGTCTGCTACTGTTTTAATCTCCTTAAGCTTATGGGTAATTATAATTATTGCTTTTCCTTCCTTGGCCATATTTTTCATTACACCCATCAACTCTTCAATTTCCTGAGGGGTTAATACTGCTATCGGTTCATCAAATATAAGTATTTCTGAATCCCTATATAACATTTTTAGAATTTCAACTCTTTGCTGCATGCCTACAGATATATCTTCAATGATCATATCAGGATCCACAGCTAATTTATATCTTTTAGACAATTCCTTAATCCGGTCCCTTGCATAATCTATATCAATCTTTAAGCCTTTAAGCTTTTCATTTCCTGATATTATGTTTTCTGTTACTGTAAAGTTGTGGACAAGCTTAAAATGTTGATGAACCATTCCAATGCCTAGATCATTGGCCACATTAGGATTAGGTATTTTTACTTCCTGCCCCTTAACTTTTATAGTCCCTCTATCTGGCTTGTATAAACCAAATAACACAGACATTAATGTAGATTTTCCCGCTCCATTTTCACCTAATAGAGCATGTATTTCCCCAGGCCGAACTTGAAGGGTTATTTCATCGTTAGCTACTACACTAGCAAATTCTTTTCTTATATTTAACATCTCAATAATATAGTCCATGTCTTGCCCTCCATGGTTCTTAATATCTTACTTTAAAAAATCATCTACTTCCTTCTGTGTTTGAGGCACTACTATTTTTCCATC
>FZPS01000171.1_pt26 | contig 119483 bp, 103 predicted proteins | sample 1817821 | NCBI WGS metagenome assembly FZPS01 (sample SAMEA104158645, study PRJEB21678) | metagenome | place: Germany | collected 2015-04-21
TATTATAATTCAATGTTTCTTATAAATCATCAAATAAATTTGATTTTTATAAATATAGAAGTTAAAAGAAAAAAATTAAATATACTGCTTAAATTATTATTAATTAAATTAAATTTTTTTATTTAAGAAATGGGGATGAGTATAAATGGAGAAGATGAAGAAATTTTATAAGACGGGTTTAATTTCTATAGCTTTAGTTTTGTTTTTAATTGCCTGTACAGCATCGACAGTTACTGCGGAAAATGTTTCGCCCACGGTTACTGTGACTCGAATCGCTACTGGTGTATTATCATATTGGAATCAACCTGCTATCTATAATGATAAGATAGTGTGGGAGGATTATCGCAATGGGTACGAAAACTCAGATATTTACATGTACGATATATCTACTGGGAAAGAAACTCAAATTACCACTAGCGGATCGGCACATTTTCCGGATATCTACGGTGACAGAATAGTTTGGATAGATGAGCGCAATAAAGGATCTAACTCCGGTTATTACTATGATGTTTACATGTACGATCTTTCTACTGGGAAGGAAACTCAGATCTCCGCCGATGGATCAGCATATGATTATGAATCTCCTTCAATTAGTGGTGATAAAATAGTTTGGCAAGGATCCGAGGATAACATTTACGTGCATAATCTCTCCACTAACGAAACGATTGAGATTGTCACCGAACAGCAGTACCCAGGAACAAATCTACGGCTGGATATCTTCAATGACAAGATAGTATACTGGGATACGCGCGATGCATATGGAACCGAATTTAACGATGGGATCCTGAATCCTAATATATATATGTACAATCTTTCCACTAATAAGGAGACTCAGATTACCACTAGTAAATCAGCAGTAGGAAAGCCTTCAATATATGATGATAAGATAGTATGGGTAGATAATCGTGACGGAAAAGACGATATCTACATGTATGATATCTCCACTAAGAAAGAAACCCTGATTAAAGCCAGTGAAGAAGTAGGATGTTCAACGGGATCTCCTAAGATATATGGTGACAGAATAGTATGGAGTGACAGTTGCTATTCGGATGAATACTCAAATATTCGTATGTATAATCTCTCCACTTCCACTGAAACTCTAATTGCTAGAGGAAATGCGTGGTATCTTGATGTCTATGGGGATAAGATAGTCTGGATTGAAGGGCATAATGGAGATGGTGGTATCTACATGGCCACTCTTACCTGGGATGAAGAGCCACCTCTGGATGACAATAACACAGATGACAGTAATGGAATCGATAATGAAACCCAGGTTCCAGATAATTGCTCATCCGAGTTAACACCGCTAGACAGGACACAGGCTCTCAAAGAATACGTGGAATGCACATATAAATGCAATGTGAAGACAAAAACAGGGCTGGCTACACTCCTTGATACCTCGATGTGCCACTATGAGAACTGTGACAATAAAAAAGCCGTTTCAATGCTTAAGTCATTTATTCACCTCGCTGAAAAAATGAGGGTATGCAAGCAGATCTCGGCTGAAGAAGCGGATTACATGGTCAAAGAGGCAAGGAAAATTATAGACCTGATTGAGACGCATTAAGGGACAAGGTTGAATTTAGTCGTGGTATGTAACAAAGAAACAGTAATACTCTGATCAGTAGTTTCGGATCAGCAATACTGTGTTTTTACATTCATGACATTTTCTTTTTTGATACTCTTTTTTGGTTTTCTTTGTGGCCTATTGCAAACCTATTTTTCCAGTAAATTTGTTTCTCCAGACCTTCCCAAAAACTGAGGGAATCTCAGGAAACTTCAGTTTCTCCAGTACAGAGATTTCCCTCAGCATCAGGAAAACTTCCCCGGTGAGAAAATTATTAAATTTTTCACTTGTGTTTACCTGCTCGTCTAAGGAAATAAGCAGCACCTATAGCTACCGCCACAATTCCAGCCCCCGGACCAGGTGATTCAGCTTCCTCCTGAACTCCTTCATTGGTAGTGTTTTCGGTTTCCGGTTCTGCTGATCCTTCAGTTTCATTTACTGGTGTTTCCAGACTGGTTGCGTTCTCCCTGTCGGCGAGTCCCTGCTCATAAGCACTGACATTCAGTTTACTTTCAAGGGTTTTGACAGCGTTTGGGACTTTAGGGTAAAGTGGGGATTTATCAGTTCCTCCACCTGTAATGTTATACGAGGTGTCGCAAATTCCGTTATTGTTTTCATCCACGCAGGTTTCGCTGAAACCTTTGCCTTCAGGGTCAGACCAGAAGTTTCCGGCAATGTAAGGGCCTTTGACTATGTTCTGTCTTGTTACGAGAGGGCTCTGCCAGATATTTTCCGCATTTATACTTTTTTCTTCGACGTTTTCGGCGTTCTTGAAGTAATTGTTATAGATAAGGTTCCTGCTGCTTGCCTCTAGGGAGATTCCGGGACCGTAATTGTAGGCAATTACATTATTCAGGATATCATTTGAGTTTGAGCTTTCAAGCCTTATTCCTATTTCATTGAGGGTAACGAGATTATTTCTTATGGTATTCCTTTCTGAGCCGTTGAGAAGAATGCCGTATTCAGTTCCCAGGACTCTGTTGTTATTGATATAGCAGCTTTTGACCCCTGTGAGCAGGATTCCTGCTTTTTCCGAGCCTTCGATGCCAAATCCGCTAAAAAATACCCGGTCAACACTGATTTCAACAGTACTTTCCTCAGGGTCGGCTGCCCTTATGATCGTATTTTCTGGGTTTCTAGAGTCCGACCAGATTCGTACTTCTTTATTTATTTTAAGATTTTCAACATAGGTTCCAGGGCTTACAAAAATTGTATCTCCTGCTTCTGCGGCATCTACTGCAGCCTGTATGGAAATATAATCTCCTTCAATAGCCGAACTTACTCTCAAATTGGAGGCTGAAACGGCTGAGCAGGTGCAGAGAACTATCAGAATAACCGCAAACACTGTCAGCTTAATAGCTCTAAAATTCTTTCCTTTTGTTCCTCTCATATTCAGTTCTCACTTCCCCTTTTCAAGCTTCCATATCCTTTATCCAGACTTTAACTCTCAATAGAAAGAAAGTTTCCCTTTCAGGCTTTTTATCACTTTTTAGTGAAAATTCTCTCAAGACTTCTCCAGAAAAGAAATTTTCTCTGAAATTAATATACTTTTGGAAACCAAAAATTCTAAACAACTATCCTTAAATAATAGTTCATTATCCTCTACGATAAAGGAAATTAATTTCAATTAAGGTTTAAATACTGTAGAATCCGATATTGTTATAGAATTTTATCGTGTTAATAATGTCTCGAATGGAGGCCTAAAAATGGATGAGAAAACTGCGCCCCACCTTGAAGAATTAACCAGGGCGTTTGGAGACCTTGAAAAGACTGGCATCCGAGCAGAATTTGAGAAACTCATTGCTTTTCGCGTGCCGCCTTATGTTGCAAAAGAGACTATACTCCGCAAGTTCGGAGGAAAAAGGAAAGCCCTGAAAATAAAGGACCTGTCTGCCAACCTTAAAAATTTCGAACTCACAGGCAGAATTCTTGACCTTGGGGAAAAGCCAATCCGCCCGCAGGAAGGGACTCATAAAGGTTCCTCCAGGCTTTACACTGGGGTTCTTGCGGACGAAACCGGCTCAGTTCTGTTTTCTTCCTGGAAAGAGCTTCCTGGCTCGGTTGGGGATGTAATTACCATTAAGAACGCGTATACACGCGTCTGGCAAAATAGGATCAGGCTTTCGATAGGGGATCAATCTGTTGTGTCGAAGAATCCTGATTCTACGCTTCCTTCTCTATCCGAACTCTCAGGAAGCCAGAAAAAGAAGTTAATTGACATAGGAGCCATGGATTTTTCCGTAAATACCGTAGCCTGCGTGCTTCAACTCTCTCACAGGGAAGTGCTTGTAAAAGGACGCCAGTCCAGAGTGATTTCAGGCGTACTTGCTGATGAGACCGGAAGGCTGCCCTTTACAGCCTGGGTTCAACTGCCAGGCATTGATATTGGGAGCATTATCCGAATTGAAGGAGCCCAGATTCGGATGTTCAAGGGTATGCCGTCGGTCAATATCCTCAACAGCACAAAAGTCTCCCAGGTTGAGCCAGAAGAAGCAAAAAACCTTGCTTTTACCTTCGAGTCCGCAGTAAAAGATCCTGCTCCAATCAAAATAGAAAAGATCAATTCAAGAGAAAGTATGTTTGATGTAGCCGCAGCAGGCAATGTGGTCTCAGTCCGTCCAGGTTCAGGCATTATTTCCCGCTGCCCCGAGTGCGGTCGTGTAATCCAGAAAGGAAATTGCAGGGTGCACGGCAAGGTCGAAGGCGTACGGGATATGCGGATCAAAGCCATACTGGATGATGGAACAGGCTCAATGTCAGTTATGTTTCCAAGAGAACTTGCAGAAATCATTTATGGAAAAACCCTTGAAGAAGCCGAGCAGCTAATGTTTTCTGACGTCTCTAAGGATGCGGTCTATGAAGATTTAAGGCGCTCTCTTACAGGTCGACATCTTGCAGTACGAGGCAACGCTTCAAAAGGTGAATACGGGGTTTCTTTTGTAGCTGAAAAAGCCTGGGTACCTGAAGAGGACCTTGCAGTCAGGGTAGTGGAACTGCTTCGCAGGCTCGGACCGGATGAAGAGAATAAACAGGATGAATATTCTTCCACTGGAGGAATTTATCTTGCTTAAGCGAGAAGTTGCAAAACGGGTTTTTGCAAGGGAATTCGAAGCCTGTAGAGAACTTGAGAAGGACGCACGATCTGACTCTGAAGCCCTGGATTCGAAAGTTCCAAACTTTCTAATTAGCCCGCTTGGGCTAATTCTTAACCGTGTCTTTGTGGTTGGTGTGGTCACGGAACTTGACAATATCGGGACACAGGGGGAGATGTGGAAGGCCAGGATTGTTGATCCTACCGGAGCTTTTACAGTGTACGCAGGGCAGTACCAGCCTGAAGCATCTATCTTCTTTTCGACGTTAAAGGTTCCTGCTTTCATCGCCCTTACAGGAAAAGCCAGGATTTACGAACCTGAGCCAGGTTCGGTTTTTGTCTCTATTCGGGCTGAAGAGGCAAATGTTGTAGATGAGGAAATCCGCAACAGATGGGTTGTGGATACCGCAGAACAGACCGTTGATAGGCTTGTAGCCTTTTCGGATGCTCTTGCCAGCGGATATCATGGAGAAGAACTTCGGGAATACCTTATAGAGAGAGGCATTTCCTCCGAGCTTGCTCAGGGAATATCCATTGTGCTTGAAAAGGATGTTTCTCAGGAATTTATAAAACTGCTTCGGACTTCCATCAGGGAAGGGCTCAAAGCTCTTGATTTCGATGGAGGTGCAGGCGCCAAGGCTGACCAGAAAGAATTTGTGCTCGAACTGCTCAAGGAGATGGGTGGTAGCAAAGGAGTGGATTATGCAGCTTTCATGAAAGAAGCGGTCGCCAGAGGCATTCCTGAGCAAGTTGTAGAAGAGGTCATCCGTATATTGCTTTCAGGCGGGCAATGTTACGAGCCGAAGATCGGAATAATAAGACTGGTAGGATAATCGTGCAGGAAGAAAATCCATAATAGAAACAGAAAGAACAGAGTTTCCCTAAGTATGTGTGATAACGCTTAAGTGTAATCAGGTTGATTGGTATTCTCTGTTAAAATTTAATATCTCATGCTTATCGTATTATCTGGAGAAATTGAAATGAAAGTATTGGTCAGCGACTCACTCTCCAATGAAGGGTTGGAGATTCTAAAAGAACGCTTTACGGTTGATGTTTCCACCGGGCTTTCAGAAGAAGAGCTGGTGAAAAAAATCAAAGATTACGATGCTCTTGTTATACGCAGCGGTACCCAGGTTACTCAGAAGATTATCGAGGCTGCCGACAACCTGAAAGTTATCGGGAGAGCTGGGGTCGGAGTTGACAATGTTGATGTGGATGCAGCTACTAAGAAGGGCATTATTGTGACAAACGCTCCCGAAGGCAACATGATTTCGGCAGCAGAGCACACCATTGCTATGATGATGGCAATGTCCAGGAATATCCCCCAGGCAAATGCTTCCCTGAAATCCAGGGAATGGAAACGCAATAAATTCATGGGCGTTGAGGTAAAAGGCAAGACCCTGGGAATTATAGGTCTCGGAAGAATCGGTTCTGAAGTTGCAAAGAGAGCTTCAGGGCTTGAAATGAACCTTATGGGGTACGATCCTTTTATTTCCGAGAAACGGGCAATAGAACTTGGAGTCAAGCTGGCTACAGTTAACGAAATCGCAAAAGCAGCCGATTATATCACAGTGCACACCCCTCTCATCAAAGAAACCAGGAATATTCTTGATGAAGAACAGTTTGCCCTGATGAAACCCGGCGTCAGAATTATCAACTGCGCTCGCGGTGGCATTATTAACGAGGAAGCTCTGGCAAAAGCTATTGAAAGCGGAAAAGTGGGCGGTGCAGCAATAGACGTATTCGTCGAGGAACCTCCTTTTAACAGTCCTCTCCTGAACTTTGACAATGTGGTAGTCACTCCCCATCTTGGAGCCTCTACACAGGAAGCTCAGGTAAATGTGGCAATCGATATCGCAAAAGAAGTAGTATCTGTCCTTTCAGGCGGGCTTGCAAAGAACGCAATCAATATCCCCTCGGTAAAACCGGAAGCTATGGCAGTCCTCGCCCCTTACATCAGGCTCGCTGAGATTATGGGCAAGATTGCAGGGCAGCTAGTAGATGGAAATTACGAAAAGGTAGAAATCGGATACAATGGTGAGATTTCCGGAAAGGATACCAGACCTCTTACGGTTTCTGCACTTAAAGGGCTGCTTGAGATGGCACTCGGCTCCGGAGTAAACTACGTTAATGCCCCTACCCTTGCAAAGTCTAGAAAAATTGCAGTTGTAGAGAGCAAATCCGAATCTTCTGAAGAATATTCTTCAACCATCAGTATCAAGCTTAGCAGCAATGGACAGGCGAAACTGGTTGCAGGCACTGTTGTCGGAGATGAACCAAAGATTGTTGCTGTCGATGACGACAGAGTTGATATCTTCCCTGCAGGTCGTATGATCTTTGCCAAGCACATTAACAGGCCTAATGTTATCGGACCGTGCTGCCTCGTGCTCGGGAAAAACAATATCAACATCTCAGGTATGCAGGTTGGCAGGGCAGAAATCGGAGGCGTTACCATGATGGTTCTTAACGTAGACTCTGAAGTTTCTGACCCGATCCTTAATGAAGTCAGGAAAGTTGACGGAATACTCGATGCCAAACTTGTAACCCTCTAAATTCCAACTTCAGGAAGACCTTACTCCGGCGAAAGTTTAAGGTGAGTATTCCGCGCCGGAGATTCTAATTTTGTAGTCTTTACTTTAAATTTCTTTATTTTCATTTATCTTAAATTCTATTATCTTAGATTTTGTTTTATCCCAAAATTATTTCACTTTTTTTAATTTTTTATATATGGTGTAAATCGAATACAGGGAACTCACTATTTTTACTTCTACTTCAAATTTATTTCATGCTATGTGGTCGTTTCACATCTCTAGATAGAAATGAATTTCCCTCAATGATTAAACTTTTGAGTCATCCGATAGTGTATTATACATCAAACAATGCAATAATTTTTAAACTGAGGAATCACTTCAGGATATAACAAATTAGATGCTCGGCACAATCTCCGATATGTACAATCCCCCCAATAAAGGCCCTATTAATAATAAGAAAGAAAACAACAAAACAGAATTGACCATGCCGTAGTAGCTAATCCCTAATAACTCAATAATAATTATTATGAAAAAAGCTACTACAGGGAATATTTTAAGAACTTTCATGTTTCGTGTGTCTTTGCATCCTACTGAGCGAGCAAATATATAGTAACTTAATGGTACAGCTACCAATAATAATATCAACATAACTGTTTCTTGAATCTGACCATGAAAAAACTCGTAATCACGTCCTAAATTCATTTTCATGTGCAAGAGAATTGCCCAAACTCCGACTATTCCAGAACAAATAAACAAAGGCAGACCAGTGATATTCCTGTTCTTTATAGTCTTAAATCCAATAACTGTCATTGGAAACAGATATATCATACCTACAACAAGATGATATAAATTCAGCTCTGGTACAAACATGTTAACTAAAGTCATTCCAAACATTGACAAACCAAGCCAAATCCAACCAATAAAGAAAAGAGATGCCTCCCATGGCACCTCCTTAAATCTAAACTTCATTTAAATTACCTTTTCCTCACATTATATAATCATATAATCCATGGGTATATCTTGCGCACATTTGGACACACTGGGCAGTATAGTAAGCTACGTAGATATCTGAGCCAAAATTTTGAGGGTCTTCGTACATCTCGGTCCAGATATAGTCAAAATACTGGCTACTATGCTCAGCGTTGTCTTCAACCGCTTCTTCAGGATCATTCACAGTTATTGACTGAGTATTATATTGCACATAATCTTTAAACTTATATCCTGAAGTCCAATTGCTTTTCACATAATTCTCATAGATGCTATGGTATGTGTTTTCATAAGAATCCCAAATGTACTGATCACCCTGTCGGATTACTCCAGCGCTATGGAACGGGATACCTGGATCAGTTAGATAATGACTTGAGTAACCAAATCTCTGATGTGCAGTAGCCCAATCTCCATTATTCACTGCAGAAATGGCAGAATCCGCAAACTCATCGCACCTACCAGGTGCTCCTCCAATATGTAGCAACCCATCTTCATAGTGATTATAATATCTATAGAATGGTTCCGGGTCCATCACACCATTATCTGGGTCGTCGGCTGCATTTTTAGCATAATTCCTATAGGAAGATCCATCGCAAGCATAGTAAGCATAGTCCTGATGTGGGGTAGAAAGCCACATCACGGAGACAAGCTTATAACTTTTCAAAGACTCATTGACTAGCATAGGACCAATCTCACTCATAAATTCATAGTCGTCTTTGGTGATCTTATCTGGATACCTATCCCAGATATCTTTGATACCAGCTTTATATCTGTCTTTCTCCTCCTCAGAGACATTAAAACCATCAATGTACTTGAAGGTGATAGACCTACTTTCCTCCTGAGTGCCAGCAAAAGCAAGCGCTCTATAAGGCATCGCCTTAACGACATCCGGCAAAGAGGTTTGCAGTTCTAAGTAATCTGCAACTTCCTCCATTCCTTCTTCTCCCAGTTTGGCCTCTAAAGCCTCAATTTTTAACTGAGCAGCATCTTTAGTTAGGCTGGTTTGCTGTTCTTCTGTGGAGGCCATTGCTGATGGTATCAACGCCATACTAACTAGCATTGCCAAAAAAAGTATGCTTATTGTAATTTTGATCTTAATCATCTGTTTCACTCCTAATGATTTTAACCCCAGGAGGCAGAATCAGGCAAGCTTAAATAAAAGCAAAGCTAACATAATCCATGCATCTTGGGTAGATTTATAGAGTTTAGGGTGTATTGGGAAAATTACTTCCAAACCCTATAAACTATTTTAATTAATTCTTTAAAAGTTTTTTGTAATCTTTTAAACAATTCGATTTTAACTAATTTTGAGTTTGAAATTATTACTTTATCTCTGACAGTTAGATGATTTAGCCGGAATTATTTTATATGAGCATATCTGGAACAGATTGCTAATAGAAGCGAAATTCAGAATTGGGATAAGGCTTTTTGTGTTGTGAAAATATGGACAAGAGGAAAAGAGTTTCGAAGCGAAATTATTTCAGGATAAAACAACTTCTTACCAATATCAATTTTAAGGGGTTAGTTAATGGAAGAACTTAAACGAGTAGTTTCCGTTCCGTTTAAAAAAACACTTGCATCTTCCCTTTCAGAAAAAGATTTTGAGTATTCCCTGGCTTTTGACCTGAAATGGTTTTCCCCGAAAATTGCCTCAAAGGTAAAGGAAAAAGCTCTTGAAGCAGGCGTTCTCTCCCTTAAAGCCGGAATTCTTGTGCCATGCTTCGATGTGGAAAGTATCCGGCTTCCACATGCATTTAAGCCATCGGAGAATTTCCTTGAAAACCAGAAAAATTCTGGTGCAAAAAAGCCGGTAAAGGAAGAAATTTCTTTTGAACAGATTTTGGAATTTATCTCAGCAGATACCAGAGTAAACCGGCAGAAACTTGTTTCGGAAATTAACTCCATGCAGGACCGACTTTCCTACCTTGTGGATATCCGAATAGTAGCACTTATTGTCGGAAAAAAGTTCGGGTGCAATATAGAAGCAATCTTCGAAAGAGTTGCCAAGTCTGTACTCGGCATCTCTTTTTAATAAGTCTCCGCAATTAATCAAATAGATTTGATGGAAGCCCCCCTCTAAGCCGACGTTCTTATAATCTCCTCAAGGTTTAATCTACAAAGTTTATAAATTTTCGTGGATTGCTTTCATAAGTGGGGGAGCCGAGAGTTCTGGCGTAACTATTTCTATATATGCGCCGACCTTAGCAGTATCCAGCTCTCTCATGATCTTATCAAGGTCACCACAGGTGGTGGTTTTTCTTGTTATCCAGTTATTACAACCAAGCACCTCTGGCAACTTATGGTATTGCCACTCTGGAATGTCATTGTAACAGTAATCTAATTTTTTAGATAGCATTCTTTCTATCAGGTAGCCGTGATTATTCAGCACGAAAATAATAGGCTTTAGACCATAGCGGTAAAACTGGCTGATCTCCTGGACTGTCATCTGGTGTGACCCTTCGCCCGTTATAAGAATTACTCGTCTGTCTGGTGCAGCCAGTGCAGTGCCAAAGGCAGCGGGAGTAGCCCAGCCTATCGCTCCCCAGAGCATCTGGCTCAGGAACTTAACTCCTTCTGGTAAAGGTAAAGGCAGTAACCCATAAAAGGATGAGGTTGAGTCAACTACAACTATGTCATCGAGCTTAAAAAATTCGGCGTACTTGGCGTATAAATAGTCAGCTGTTATTGGGTCTTCAGCATTTACCTCTGGAACTGCGGGATGTTTTGCAACAGGTCCCCTGACATCAGTACGCTTATTAAGCCTTCTGGAAAGCTCCTCCAGTACATCAAGCATTTTTACATTGATATAATCAGTATTTCCTATATGGACACTGAAAGGCATGATATTGATAACTCGGGATTTATCCAGCTTCGCCGTGAACATGCCCATATTAATATCAGACATGACAACGCCTATGGCAAGTATGCAGTCGCAGGATTCCACAAATTCCTGAATTTCAGGATTGATAAGCTGTCCCATATATAATCCCATGTAGGAGGGATTTGTCTCATCAAGTACGGCCTTGTCCAGCGCCATAGTAGCATAAGGTAGGCCTGAAGCATTAATAACAGCCATAGCGAGGTCTTTGAGACCAAATCTGTCAACAAGGAAGCCCGGCATAATACAGGCTTGTTTTGCGTTTGATAACTTAGCTGTAATAATCGAGACCACTTCTTCAAGAGTCGCAGGATCGCTTTTTACAAACACATTCTTTGGTGCCGTAAGGGATGAAATCTCTGCATTCACATAGTCGTGAGGTATTGCAATGTAGACAGGCTGGCGATTTTCCAGGGCCGCCTCGATAACGCGCTCGACTTCATCAACGCAGTTTTCCGGAGTAAGCATTGTACTGGCGCATACTACTGGCGTAGCCATATCCATAAATGTGCCGTACTCTCCGTCACCCAGCGAATGATGCACTATGGCATGCCTCTTCTGTGTCTGCATTTTCGGAATTCCTACAATATGAAATACCATATTGTTCTCCGCATAAGAGCCTGCTATACCGCATAATGCCGAGAGCTCACCTACTCCAAAGGTAGTAGACAGTGCTGATATACGATTAATACGAGCATAGCCGTCAGCAGCATATGCAGCATTCAGCTCGTTGCAGCAACCTATCCAGCGAAGTTCATTATCATCGCATATCGCATTGTTGATAGGAAACGCAAAGTCTCCTGGCACACCGAAAATATCCCTTATTCCCAGTTGCTTTAATCTACCCAGAAGATATTGAATAACTGTCGGCATTAATAGTACCACCTGGTTGAGTTACTTATTTCATCACATAGATCAAGTACAGCTTTCATAAGTTTTGAGAAGTCCAGTCCATTAATTTTGAGAAGTATAGATATAGGCTCGAAAAAGGGACTGATGTGGGCTTCCCGGTAGTTATCGGGTGCAGACAGAGCAAGCATGGCAGGACTAGTTATATAGTCTTTTTTGTCTTGAGGCTCTTGGCTAATATGCCTTTTACTTTAGTTGCATCTATGAAGGAATCCTGTACTCTCAATGCCCACTCACACATAAAATCTTGGCAAGATATTCGCTCAACAGGTTATTGCCAGTTCCCCCTTAACTGATCAGTCCCATGGGAGTATATTCATTTAATAATATAAAATAGGGCTTCTTTCTCATTATGTCCTGCCCAAACTTATTACCTATCTGGTTGGATTTTTAATTAATAAATGACGATACCGGTATTTAGTGAATGAATTACCCGAATTACACCAGTATGTCAGCAAAATACCAAGAATTCCAGATGGGAACCAGAATCCAAAATGATCGGATTATTCGAAATTACACAACAGTATATTAGTTGTTTTTAATGGGATACACTTGCATAGCTTTAACTGTGAAACATTAAGAAGGTACAGGTAGACGAAGAAGAAATAAACACTTTTAATTATCCGAAATTATAGTAAATTGAGATTAAGGATGCACATAATCTTTATGTACTAGAAATGTTATTCACATCATACCAATTCCGATTAATCGCTTGTTCTTTAATTTGCCATTCCTGGGATTAAGTCCCGCACAGGCAGTTATAGCGATGTTCGAACGCGATAGGGAATTTTTTCCGCGTGAGTGGGATTTATGCAAATCTTGCGGAGGAACATACATTGGGTAAAAAATCACTGGTAAAACTGATAAGAAAAACAAATCCAAGAATCGTTTCCCTGATTCTTACCCTGAAAGAGAGGGCAAATGCTAACGCTGCCCCCATCTGGAAGGATATCGCGAGACGTCTTGAGATGCCGTCCAGAGACTATGCGGCTGTAAATATAAGTAAGATCAACAGGCACACTGCGGAGGATGATGTGCTGCTTATCCCGGGAAAAGTTCTGGGCGCAGGTCTTCTTGACCACCCTGTAACGGTTGCAGCTCTAACCTTCAGTGACTCAGCAGTTAAAAAGATTACTGAAGCCGGTGGCAAGTGCCTGAGTCTCGAAGAGATAATGGAAGCAAATCCGAAAGGATCCGGTATCCGGATTTTCCGCTGAGGTGTCGAAGATGACGGTTATCGATGCAAATGGACTTATTATGGGGCGTCTTGCAAGTACGGTTGCAAAACAGTTGCTTTCAGGAGACGACGAGATTTATATTGTAAATGCTGAGAAAGCTGTAATTTCTGGCTCAAGGGCTACTACCCTCAAAGATTACCGAGAAACCCGGGAGAGAGGAGCTACGGAATTCGGGCCTTACTTCCCGAAGCGCCCGGACCGCATCCTTAAGAGGACTGTTCGAGGCATGCTGCCTTACAAGAGGGCAAAAGGCAGGGATGCAATGTCCAGGCTCAAAGTCTATGTAGGCGTTCCCTCTGAACTCAAGGGCGCTGAAACAATCACTATTGCCGATGCTGATATGAGGCGTTTGAGCTCTAGCAAATATATCAAACTTGGTGAAGTGAGCCAGAAAATGGGTTCAAAGTTTTAAAGGGTGAGTCCTCATGGTCAAAGTAATTAATTCATCTGGAAAGCACAAGACTGCAACTGCACGTGCAACAGTCACGAAAGGAACCGGTAAGGTCAGGATCAACAAAATTCCGCTCGAGTTATATGCTCCAGAGCTTGTAAGGATGAAGATCTCAGAACCTTTGCTGATCGCAGGAGACGAAGTGGTCTCAGGGCTTGATATTAATGTAGATGTCCGGGGCGGCGGGATTGTCGGGCAGGCTAACGCGGTAAGGACCGCAGTTGCCAGAGGTATTGTGGAATGGACAAATGACACAGTAATCAGAGACAACTTCGCAAGCTATGACCGCAATCTACTGGTAAACGATTCCAGGCAGAAAGAGTCAAAGAACTTTGGTGGTCCCGGAGCAAGGGCTAAATACCAGAAATCTTACAGGTAAAAATATGATCCCAGTCCGATGTTTCTCATGTGGAAAAGTAATCTCAAACTATTGGGATGAGTACAAAAGACGTGTCAGTGATGGCGAAGACGCTGCTGCAGTGCTGGATGATCTCGGGATCACCCGCTACTGCTGCCGCAGAATGTTGCTGAGCCATGTCGAACTCATTGATGTGTTTTCGCCGTACCAGTAAGGGACCGTAGGGTAGCTTGGTCCATCCTTCGGCGTTCGGGACGCCGGAACCTGAGTTCGAATCTCAGCGGTCCCATTTCCCTATTTTCAGGGTGCTGGTTTTAAGGCATGTACTGTAAAATATCAAACTTTTCATTATTCTCAATTATCGGAATTCATCGGAGCGTTTTTAAGTTTAAGGGTGATCAGTTGGTCAAGGAAAAGTATACCCGGTTTGAGCGGGCACGAATTGTAGGTGCAAGATCATTGCAGATTGCAATGGGGGCTCCTGTCCTTGTAGAAGATGACGGGCGGCTGGATCCTCTCAGTATCGCTATTGAAGAGTTGAAGGCCGGAGTTATTCCTATCACGGTCAAACGTAAAATCAGTTGAAAACGCAGTGGGATACATTTTCAGATATCGAATGTGTTTTATTGTTGATTCTATATTATGAGGTGACTTTATGGAGGAAATTGAGAAAACAGGGCAGGAGGAAAACAAAGCACAGCCTGTGCCTGAAGAAAATGTCGCGGCTGAAGCAAAACCTGCACCTGAAGAGGAAGCCGCAGCAGAAACCGGGCCTGTGCCTGAAAACGAGGATGAAGCAACTTCTGCTAGAGAAGAAGGTTCCACATCCCTTGTGTCCATTGACGAATACCTGGCAGCAGGTGTTCACATAGGTACTCAGCAAAAGACCCAGGATATGATGCGTTTCGTATACAGGGTCAGAACTGATGGATTATATGTTCTTGACATCCAGTCAACAGACGAAAGAATCAAAGCTGCATCGAAATTATTGTCCCATTACGATCCCTCAAGAATTCTTGTGGTTTCTTCAAGGCAGTACGGGCAGCATCCTGCAAGGATGTTTTCCAGAGCACTCGGTACCAAATCAATGCTTGGAAGGTTCATTCCTGGCTTGCTTACAAACCCTCAGATTCACGGTTTCTTTGAACCTGATATTGTAATCGTTACCGACCCTGCAGGCGATGCCCAGGTTCTGAAAGAAGCTTCTAGCATTGGAATACCAATTATAGCACTCTGTGATACCAACAACCTGACTTCAAATGTGGACCTTGTAATCCCCACAAACAACAAAGGTAGAAAAGCACTTTCTCTTGTCTACTGGTTGCTTGCGAGGGAAGTCGCACGACTTAATGGTATTCCTTTCAATTACTCGTTGACCGACTTCGAAACACCTCTGTGATTCTGAAAGGCAGTCCTGCATACTGCAAGGCTATATAAAAATGATTCATATCTTATATGGGTGATATAAATGAGACAGCCAGCGGTTGCAGGGCAGTTCTATCCCCTGCGTCCTGAGAATCTAGAGAAAGAACTCAAGCAATGTTTTGAAGGTCTGGAGATCCGGGAACGAAATGTCCTCGGGGCTATCTGCCCGCATGCCGGGTATGTTTATTCAGGTAAGGTCGCTGCACATGTCTATGCAGCTCTCCCTAAAGCCGATACATATGTCATTTTCGGTCCCAACCATACGGGATACGGCTCACCTGTATCAGTGTCCACGGATACTTGGAAAACTCCCCTGGGATCTCTCGAGGTTGATCGTGAACTTGCAGACGGGCTATCAGGAAGTATTATTGACTTGGATGAGCTCGGACACCGATACGAGCATTCTATCGAAGTTCAACTTCCTTTCCTTCAATATCGCTTTGATCAGGATTTCATGATCCTTCCTATCTGCCTTGGTATGCAGGATGAAGAAACCGCAGTTGAGGTTGGAAATCTTGTTGCGGAGCTTGCTTCCAAAAGTGGGAAAAAATTAGCTTTCATTGCATCCAGCGATTTTACTCACTACGAGCCCGCAAATGTTGCAAGGGAAATAGACAATGAAGTTATAGGCGCTATCCTTAACCTGGACATTCCGGGAATATATGATAAGCTTTACAGGAGAAACGCTTCCGTGTGCGGATATGGGCCAATTGCAGCAATGTTAACAGCGTCAAAAAGGCTTGGTGCAAATCGGGCTGAACTGCTTAAATATTCAAATAGTGGAGATGTTTCCGGAGACACTAGTGCAGTAGTAGGGTATGCCGCGATTATTGTCGAGTAAGGAAATAGTGGAGTAAGAAAATTCTGCAGGGAAATGGAGCATACTCATTTTTAATTAAACAGCGGCAGGATAGTCACATATTCAAATAAATTTTTTATAAATTTTTACCGTTATCTACTTATTATAGGTTTGTAAAACAGGACAAACATCAAAAAGAAGTATTTTAGCATTTGGAAACAAATTAACGGTAAATTCATAAGTAAATTCGCTGTCACGTTCCAAGATAAATTCACTCTTGCATTCAAAAATGAATCATTAAACTCAAAAAAATTGCCTTCAAATTCAAGTATAAATTTATTGCTTGCCTGCTTCAATCAAATTTGTAATTTTCAGAGGAGTAATATGGTTTCATGTTCTGCCCCCGGGAAAATCTACCTATTCGGAGAACATGCGGTTGTTTATGGTGAAACCGCAATAGGATGTGCAGTTGAATTAAGAATTCGTGTGCGAGCGGAACTAAACAATTCTATAATAATTCAATCGGAGATTGGCCGAACAGGGATTGATTTTGAGAAGCATCCTTATATCTCCGCAGCTATTGAAAAAATTAAGGAAATCCTTCCAATAGCTGGTGTCTTTTTGGAAGTCGATTCTGATATTCCTGTGGGTTCAGGACTCAGTTCATCTGCTGCTGTTACAATTGCAAGTCTAGGTGCTCTCAATGAACTGTTTGGCTGCGGTCTCTCTCTCGAAGAAATTGCTAAAATGGGGCATGAAATTGAAATTCAGGTACAAGGAGCTGCAAGTCCTACAGATACCTATGTCTCTACATTCGGAGGAGTTGTGACTATTAACGACAGGAGGAAGTTGAAAACTCCTGATTGCGGGATTGTCGTAGGGAATACAGGTGTTTTCGCTTCCACAAAGGAGCTTGTAGCGAATGTTAGAAAGCTCCGTGAAAGTTATCCAAATCTTGTAGAACCTCTCATGGCTGTTATTGGAAGAACTTCCAGGATCGCAGAACCCTTTTTTCAGACAGGAGATTACCCTTCAATTGGCAAGCTTATGAATGTGAACCAGGGTCTTCTGGATGCTCTTGGAGTAAATACCTTTGAACTCTCTAATCTAATTTACTCCGCCCGGAAAGCTGGAGCTTTCGGAGCAAAACTTACAGGAGGTGGAGGTGGGGGATGTATGGTTGCCCTTACAGCACCTGACAAATGTATACAAGTTGCTGAAGCCATTGAAGGCGCAGGGGGTAAAGCAATCATAACAAAACCCACGGAGCAGGGCTTAAAGTTAGAATGAGCAACTCAAACCTTAAGCTTGTCAGAGTTTATCTCATAATTTCATATTATTTATAACGAAGCTGGAAGTTTTAAAAGGTATTAAGTGATATGGTATGAAGGTTTCAACAGAACCTGTTATCCTGAAACTTGGAGGCAGCGTCATCACAGACAAAGCTGCAGATCAAGGGATTGTAAGAGAAGCTGACCTCCTTAGGATTGCAAAGGAAGTTTCCGAATACCGGGGAAAAATGATTGTTGTGCATGGTGCAGGTTCCTTTGGGCATACCTACGCCAAGAAATATGGACTTGATATGGGGTTTGATCCTGATGGAGTAATTATAACACATGAGTCTGTCAAGAAACTTGCATCCAGGGTGGTAGATGCTCTGAATGAGTATGGAGTCCGGGCTATAGCTGTACACCCCATGGGCTGTACGGTTTGCAGGAATGGGAGGATCGAGAGCATGTACCTTGACAACATAAAGCTCATGCTTGAGAAAGGTTTTGTCCCGGTGCTGCATGGGGATATGGTCATGGATCTCGAACTCGGGGCGTGCGTGCTCTCAGGAGACCAGATAGTCCCCTATCTTGCAAAAAAACTCAGGATTACCCGGCTCGGGCTTGGCTCTGCCGAGGATGGGGTGCTTGATAATAATGGAAAACTCATACTTGAGATCACCCCCAAGACCTTCGAGACTTTCAAGCATTACATAAGAGGTTCGGGAAGTACTGATGTTACAGGCGGAATGCTTGGGAAGGTACAGGAACTTCTGGAACTTAGCAAAACGTCTTGTATTACATCGTATATATTCAACGCCGGAAAAGGAAATAACACATATAGGTTCTTGAATGGGGAATCCATAGGAACCAGAATCAGTCCGGATAAAAGGGTAGAAGTATGATCAACACGACCTCAAAGCGAAAGATCGAACACCTGAAATTGTGTGCTGAAAGCCCGGTTGAATCCCGAAAAGTCAGCGCGGGCTTTGAGGATGTGACCCTGATCCACAGGGCGCTTCCGGAACTCAATATGGATAAACTTGACCTGTCTATAAACCTTCTGGGGAAGCGTCTGCAAGCTCCCTTTCTAATCGCTTCGATCACTGGAGGACACCCAGATACTATTCCTGTAAACGCCGCCCTTGCCGCTGCAGCCGAAGAGCTGGGAGTAGGAATAGGAGTTGGCAGCCAGAGAGCTGCAATTGATGACCCTGCGCAGGAAGAATCCTTCAGGATTGTCAGGGAAAAAGCTCCCAATACCTTCGTGTATGGGAATGTGGGCGCTGCCCAGATTCGCGAGTATGGAGTTGAAGGAGTTGAAAAACTCGTAGAGATGGTTGACGCCGATGCCCTTGCCATCCACCTGAACTTCTTACAGGAAGCCATCCAGCCAGAAGGGGACAGGGACGCAACTGGCTGTCTCGATATGATAAAAGAGATCTGCTCTGTACTGGGCAAGCCAGTAATCATTAAGGAAACAGGAGCAGGAATCTCAAGGGAGGATGCCCTTCTCCTCCAGAAGGCAGGCGCATCCGCAATTGATGTAGGAGGCGCAGGAGGTACAAGCTGGGCAGGCGTTGAGGTCTACAGGGCAAGGGAAAGTGGAGATTCAGCTTCGGAACATCTTGGGGAACTTTTCTGGGACTTCGGAATTCCTACAGTTGCCAGCATTATAGAATCCAGGGTTTCTCTGCCAATTATTGCAACAGGTGGGGTCAGAACGGGAGTAGATATCGCTAAGTCTATTGCTCTCGGAGCCAGTGCGGCAAGTGCTGCCCTACCTTTTGTGGGACCTGCCCTTGAAGGAAAAAAGTCAGTTGTCAGGGTTCTTTCCCGCATGCTGGATGAATTCAGGGTTGCAATGTTTCTCTGCGGTTGTGCAAACATAAAGGACCTGTGTAGGGCACCTGTGGTTGTTACCGGCTGGACCCTTGAGTATCTGAGTCAACGCGGCTTTAATGTAAAAGACTATGATGTGGCAGGAGAAGATGCATTTTAAAGTGCAGCACAGATGTCCGGCTACTTTTACCTGTAATCTGATATCAAAAATTGCATTACACCGGTAAAGTCAAATAGCTGATGCGCTCATTAGAAAGTCTGTTCCATAACAATCTTTATACATGATACCAAAGTAATGTTCGGAATAAATCGTTAACATATGAATAATGGTTCGTACTCTCGAACAGTGGAAATTCACACAGAACTATCAAGGATAATTAAATCCGACTGAACTTCTGGAAGTTATTCACAGTTATATAGAATTTACTTTACCTGAGATCGGTATAACTAAGGAATTATTCTCATAAATTACTGTAAAACTAATTAAATGAAGATCAGTTTTACAGTTATCCAGGCTGAAATACTCGTTATCAAGTGATTTCTTATCGGAATTGGAATAATCCATGATAACTGTCACCCCAGGAATCGACTGTAGAGAGTTATCGTAATATCAAGAATTCACTGATCAATGTAAGAATGGGTTAGTTAGAATCAGCAGGAATGAAGCTACAAATAAAAGTAGGAACAAAAAACCAATAAGTAAAGACCCAATTGTAACAAAACAGGTTATTGAATAAGCTCTCGAAGAATAGGCTGAAATAGAGGACTGTACGTTTTCAAAATACTTTAAGGTTGGAACCTGCATGATTGGTTGGAGATGAGGTTCCTGAGAAGTACTGGCCAGTAAGGGAAGAGTGCGTAAAGGCTTCTGTTAATTAGGTTAATAGTCAGAATTCGTTCTATCTGGCAGATAAAAATCCATTGAATGGATGTGCCTAAAGAATTCTGGAGCATTTAACAGGCATTTGAGTATTTGTATACAAAACAAATATATGAAGTATATATCTGAAGTAAGATTCTTCTGTAAGGGATGTAACCTGAATTGTCTCATCGGGGGTTGAGTTCTTCCTGCGAGCAGGTCTGAGTAGTGACTGCTCTAAGCTGATTCTTTGTTAAATTGATATTATGCGCTCTGCTCAAGTCATGGTTATAACTTTAAGGTCATCACCTGATCCGTTTTCTGAGGATTGGGTTCACAAGGATAAAAAACAAATCAAGAGGTAAAAATATGACTGAAATAGGAATTGTTGCAGTCGGCGGTTACAATGAAATGGGCCGTAACATGACTGCAGTTATTATAGGTGAAGACATTGTCATTCTGGACATGGGGCTCAGGCTCGATAGGGTTCAGATCCATGAAGATGTCGAAATTGACAAAATGCATTCTCTCGAACTTATCGAGATGGGGGCAATTCCTGATGATACCATTATGAAAGAAATTAGTGGAACTGTCCGGGCAATTGTCTGTACTCACGGGCACCTTGATCACATAGGGGCAATCCCGAAACTTGCCCACAGGTATAACGCCCCAATTATCTCCACGCCATATACAGCAGCCCTTATCAAACAACAGATCGAGGCTGAGCGCAAGTTTGAGGTTTGCAACAGGGTTATTCCTTTGAATGCAGGAGGGACTTACCAGGTTACGGAAGATATTGCCGTCGAATTCATTAACGTTCAGCACAGCATCATTGACTGTGTACTTGCAGTGGTTCATACTCCAGCTGGAGCAATCCTGTACGCTTGCGACTTTAAGCTGGATAGGACTCCGACAATGGGTGAAGCTCCGGATTTCGAGCGCCTCAAAGCCCTCGGAAAGGGAGGGGTTATCGCAATGATTGTCGAGAGCACGAACGCCGGGCGCTCAGGAAAGACTCCTTCCGAACAGATTGCAAAAGATATGGTAAGGGATGTGTTGCTCGGAACTGAAGAGTCCGAAGTCGGGATGATCATTACAACCTTTGCCTCCCACATACCCAGGCTAAAAGCAATTATTGAGGCAGCCGGAGAAATGGGCAGGATTCCTGTACTTATGGGCCGTTCAATGGAACGCTATGTGGGGGCTGCGAGAGATCTGGGTTATCTGGAATTACCTTCCAATGTCGAGATGTACGGGCAGCGTAAAGATGTCGACCGGGCTTTCAAACGTATTATCCAGGAAGGAAAGAACAAGTACCTTCCAATCGTCACCGGACACCAGGGCGAGCCAGGCTCCATACTTGTACGTGTTGCGAACGGGGAAACCCCTTATACAATTGAACCGGGAGACAGGGTTATTTTCTCTGCAAATGTAATCCCGAGTCCCATGACTCAGGCTAACCGCTATGCTCTTGAAACCAAGCTCAAGATGCGGGGCGCCAGGATCTATGACAATGTTCACGTCTCAGGACATGCATACAGAGAAGACCACTGGGAGCTTCTGCGCATGATAAATCCTGAACATGTAATCCCTGCTCATGGGGATATGGAAATGCACGGGCACTACATCGAGATGGCGGAAGATGCCGGGTATGTACTCGGAGATACAGTACACCTTCTCAGGAACGGTGAAGTGTTATATATAGAAGAATAATTGAATAGGAATAGATTCCGTATCTCGTGATGTTTATGATGCTGATTGATGAGATCAAAAAAAGAAGTGTCCATGTTGATGACGCAATTAATGAACTGCTGCCAGTAGCCCGTCCCGAGGAATTGTATAAAGCTTCTCGCTACTTGGTCGATGCGGGAGGAAAACGCCTCCGCCCCGCAGTTCTTATTCTGGCAGCCGAAGCCGTAGGCTCAAATCTAAAATCGGTGTTGCCTGCAGCAGTAGCCGTGGAACTTGTACATAATTTCACTCTGATCCATGATGATATAATGGATAGAGATGATGTTCGCAGAGGGAGACCCGCAGTCCATAAAATATGGGGTGAAGCCGGGGCAATTCTTGCAGGTGACACGCTTTATTCCAAAGCTTTTGAGATCCTGTCAAAAGTCGAGAATGAACCTGTAAGGATTTTAAAATGTATGGATGTCCTCTCAAAGACCTGTACCGAGATCTGCGAAGGGCAATGGCTTGATATGGATTTTGAGAAAAGAGAGAAGGTTTCTAAATCCGGATACATTGAGATGGTGGAAAAGAAAACCTCGGTTCTCTATGCCGCTGCAGCCAAGATCGGAGCCCTTCTTGGAGGAGCCTCTGATGAAGTCGCTGAGGCTTTATCCGAATATGGACGTCTTATAGGAATTGGCTTCCAGATGTACGATGATGTTCTGGATATGGTCTCCCCCGAAGAAGTTCTTGGAAAAGTGAGAGGTAGCGACCTTATGGAAGGAAAGCACACTCTTATCGTAATCGATGCTTTCGAAAAAGGTGTGAAACTGGACATTTTCGGGAAAGGGGAAGCAACTCAGGAAGAAACCGACGAAGCCGTCAGTATCTTAACAGAGTGCGGATCAATTGATTATGTGAAAAACCTTGCAATTTCATATATCAACGAAGGCAAAGCAAAGCTGGACGCTCTGCAGGACTGCCCGGAAAAAGATCTTCTCCTTCAGATCGCCGATTATATGATCTCAAGGAAATATTGAATGAAATAAAGAATAATTGAATAAGTAATAGCTAAGACGCCAGAACTAATGAAGGCTCCAGGGAAAGTTGTGGCTAATGAAGGTCGCAATATAACCTGGTTTATTGTTTTGCTGGGTTCTAAACAGAACTCAGGCTTATTTTCGACTGAATTTAGATTAAGTTTAAAACCATTTTACTATTTCTTCTACCTATTAATATATTATAGTAATTCAGGAATTGTACTTTGTATTAACTTATTATATTATAGCGTATAATATTCATTGAAAACTAATTTTTTAAAAATCAAGGTTTTAAAAACAAAATTACAAGTCTTCATCATCCAGTTAAGTTTTCCAAGAAAAAGCAATAAGAGCAGGATGGGAGCCCTGCCTTTCTTTAAATTAATATTTAAAATTTCAGGAATTATTCATTATTTCTCATTTTAATTGTGCTCTGGGCAGCTACGAGCCTTGCAATAGGAACTCTGTAAGGGGAGCAGCTTACATAGTCGAGGCCTACCTCATGAGCGAAACAAATGGATTTCGGTTCTCCGCCGTGTTCTCCGCAAATTCCCATTTTGAGATCGGGTTTGACGGAGCGGGCTTTTTCTATGCCGATTTTCATTATCTCGCCAACGCCTTCCTGGTCAAGAACTGCAAATGGGTCGTGCTCGAGAATTCCTGCCTTCTGGTAGATTGGTACAAACTTGGAAACATCGTCGCGGCTGAACCCAAAGGTTGTTTGGGTCAGGTCGTTTGTCCCGAAGGAGAAGAAGTCAGCTACCTGTGCAATCTGATCTGCGGTAATTGCAGCTCTGGGCAACTCAATCATTGTTCCAACTTTGTAATCAATCTTTAAGCCTTTTTCAGCCATGACCGTTTCTGCCATCTTGCAGACTTCTTCCCGGGTGACGGAAAGCTCTTTTGCCAGGCCTACGAGCGGTATCATAATTTCGGGAATAACCTGCACTCCCTCGTTTGCAAGTTCACATGCTGCTTCCATAATTGCACGCACCTGCATATTATAGATTTCCGGATAGGTTATTCCGAGCCTGCATCCCCTGTGGCCAAGCATAGGATTGAGTTCTTTGAGGGAAGTCACACGCTGGATGATCTTTTTTACCTCGTCGATCTTTCCGCAGTCTTCTGAGGCTTCAAGCTCCCTGAGCTTTGTGTCCAGCTCTTCTTTGTCAGGAAGGAATTCATGGAGAGGCGGGTCAAGCAGCCTGATGGTTACAGGCAGACCTTCCATGCAGCGGAAAATGCCAAGGAAGTCTTCCTTCTGCATAGGAAGTAATTTTTTAAGAGCTTTCTTCCTGGATTTTTCGTCTTCGGCCATGATCATTTCCCTTACTGCGGGGATCCTGTCTTCTCCGAAGAACATGTGCTCAGTCCTGCAAAGTCCTATCCCCTCAGCCCCTAATTCGCGGGCAAGACTTGCATCTGCCGGATTGTCTGCGTTTGTTCTCACTCCGAGAGTCCTGATTTCATCAGCCCAGAGAAGAATCTGCTTCAAATCGTCATTTATTTCAGCATCAATCAGATCCACTTTCCCGATAATTACACTGCCCGTACTTCCATCAATGGTGATATAATCGTGCTCTTTGACAGTGTGACCATTTACCATGAAGAAATTATTCTTTGTATCGATTGAGATTTCCCCGCACCCCACAACGCAGGGCTTGCCCATACCTCTTCCGACTACTGCCGCGTGAGAGGTCATACCTCCGCGTACGGTAAGTACACCCTGAGCAGCTGCCATTCCTCCTATATCTTCAGGAGAGGTTTCGTTTCGGACGAGAATTGTCTTTTCTCCAATCTCAGCCATTTCCTCGGCATCTTCTGCAGTAAACACAACTTTTCCTACGGCAGCTCCGGGAGATGCAGGAAGTCCCTTTGCAACTACTTCAAGTTTTACTTTAGGATCGATTCTCGGGTGCAGGAGAAGGTCAATATGCTCGGCTTTAACCCTGGTGACTGCAGTTTCCTTATCAATTAGCCCTTCTGCTACCATATCCTTTGCTATCTTAACGGCTGCGGCAGCTGTGCGCTTCCCTGTCCTGGTCTGCAGCATATAGAGTTTTCCTTCCTGGATGGTAAATTCTATGTCCTGCATATCCTTGAAGTGGGCTTCAAGCCTCTGGCAGATATCTACAAGCTGATTATAGGCTTCAGGGATTTTATTTCCAAGAGTGTCAATGAAATCCGGTGTCCGGATACCTGCAACAACATCTTCACCCTGTGCGTTGATAAGGTACTCTCCGAAGAACTTCTTTTCTCCTGTCGACGGGTTTCTTGTAAAAGCAACTCCTGTACCTGAGGTGTTTCCTCTGTTCCCGTAAACCATGGTCTGTACATTAACAGCTGTACCCCAGCTGTCATCAATCTCATTAAGCTTTCTGTAAGTGATGGCTCTCGGATTATTCCAAGACTCAAAAACAGCGTTAATTGCCATCTGCAGCTGAACTCTTGGATCCTGAGGGAATTCGAATCCTTTTTCGAGTTTGATTACTCCCTTAAATCTCTCAGCCAATTCTTTCAGGGCTTTTGCATCGAGATCGGTATCTGACTCGACTTTAAGTTCTTTCTTCTTGTCTTCAATAAGGGACTCGAACTTGTCGAAGTCAACTCCCAGAACCACATCTCCAAACATGGAGATAAATCTGCGGTAGCAATCATAAGCAAATCTTTCGTCGTTGACCTTATTTGCGAGCCCGATAACAGATTTGTCCGTGAGCCCAAGGTTAAGGACGGTATCCATCATCCCCGGCATGGACACCCTGGCTCCGGACCTTACAGAAACAAGCAGTGGGTCTTCTGGATCCCCCAATTTTTTGTTATTTAAGGTCTCTAGCTTATCAATTGCTTCTTCGATCTGTTTGAGTACTTCGTCAGGATATTTCCGTTCCTTTAAATAAAGTACGCAAACTTCGGTTGTTATTGTAAAACCTGGCGGTACCGGCACTCCGAGATTTGCCATCTCGGCAAGGCCTGCGCCCTTACCTCCAAGTAAGTCTTTCATACTACCTTTGCCATCAGTTACATCCTTTCCAAAAAAATATACGAATTTGGACAATGAGTCTCCTCCCTGGAACGAGATCATTAATCGGAGCTAGTGACTATATATGACCAAATTTATGGTCTGATTGCTGCCAACAATGTCCATTTAATATATAAGGTTGTGGATTCCCACTCCTATATTTTATATTTTACTATCTCAATTCAGTTAATATTAACGTATAATATAGGTCTTGCGATATCTTTATATAGGATGAGCATAGACTACATATGCTTTTCAGTCTATGATATATAATCTTATTTATGACTGACAGAATAACATGCTCAAAGCCAGGCAATTTTGCCCTGAGCTGGAGAAATAGCTATTAATTACTCGTGGCTAATATGAAACGACTCGGTAAAGTGCTGCACAGTTCAGGTGTTAAAAACCTGATAGTTAGAGGGGATAAGATAAAACCCGAGAATGTATCAGGTAGTCTCCCTAAATTAAATTCAATCGTTGTAGATAAATCCTTGAATCGGATTGGTACAATTGTCAATGTTTTCGGACCTGTAAACCACCCATATTTTTTGGTGAAGGGCTTTAAACGAACTCCTGATTCAGAAATTCGGGCTCTCGTTAATGAAAGAGTCTATATTCGGTGAGATCTCTGACATTGAATGCGCGTTTGAATTCTTTATTATGGTTTAACATTAACTGGTTTATATATTTTTTGCTGGTTATAGCCGTGATTTTTCTTCTCCTTCCTTTTATATATACTGTGATTTAAGTGGTGCAGCCAAAATACCGGGAAGCATAAACATATGGTCATTTTAACTTGTAAGGTGATATGATATGGTAGAAGTCGAAAGGGTTCGCTATTCGGACACTCTTGAAAGGGAAAAAATACGTGCCATGATCAAAGCTCGCAAAGAGAAACAAAAGGAGCAAAGTTTTGAGACGGAAAAGGCAGTGTGTCCAGAATGCGGTAGCAGAAACCTCGTTCACGACTACGAGCGAGCCGAACTTGTGTGTGGGGACTGCGGACTTGTCATTGATGCCGATTTTGTAGATGAGGGCCCAGAATGGCGAGCTTTCGATCATGATCAGCGTATGAAGCGTTCCCGTGTGGGTGCGCCAATGACATACACAATCCACGACAAGGGGCTTTCCACAATGATTGACTGGAGAAACCGTGATTCCTACGGAAAGTCAATCTCCTCCAAAAACCGTGCTCAGCTCTATCGTTTAAGAAAATGGCAGCGTAGAATCCGCGTAAGTAACGCAACTGAAAGAAACCTCGCATTTGCACTATCCGAACTGGACAGAATGGCTTCTGCTCTTGGTCTCCCGAGAACGGTCAGGGAAACTGCAGCAGTCGTCTACAGAAAAGCTGTGGACAAAAATCTTATCCGTGGAAGAAGTATTGAGGGTGTCGCTGCAGCTGCCCTTTATGCTGCCTGCCGTCAGTGCAGCGTTCCAAGAACCCTTGATGAGATCGAAGAGGTATCCAGGGTCAGCCGGAAAGAGATCGGAAGAACTTACCGTTTTATTTCCAGAGAACTGGCACTGAAACTTATGCCTACCTCACCAATTGATTATGTCCCAAGGTTCTGTTCCGGCCTTAACCTTAAAGGAGAGGTCCAGTCCAAGAGCGTTGAGATCCTGAGGCAGGCTTCCGAAAAGGAACTCACAAGCGGAAGGGGTCCCACAGGAGTTGCTGCAGCTGCAATCTATATTGCATCCATTCTCTGCGGTGAACGCAGAACCCAGCGCGAAGTCGCAGATGTAGCCGGCGTAACGGAAGTTACCATCCGAAACAGGTACAAAGAACTTGCAGAAGAACTGGATATTGAAATTATCCTCTAAGTTCTTCCTATTGTTCTTTCACTAGCAGATTTTCTCTATTATTACATAGAGAGATATCCTATTTTTGCATTTTGTCTAGCTGCATTAGCCGCGCGGAGATTATTTTCAAACAGAGTTTTAAAAATTTTAAAGTTTTGAATTTTTGATCTATAATGCTAAATATTGAAATTTTGAAAGCTTTGCTTTTAGGATTCTCTGTAGGGCTTACAGGCGCACTCGTTCCAGGCCCTATGCTTTTTGCAACTATAGAGACTTCTTTGAAAAAAGGCTGGTTTACAGGTCCTAAGGTCGTATTCGGGCATATAATTGTGGAAGTAGTGATATATCTCATGATTCTCTTTGGGGCTGCTTCACTCGTAGACAGCGGCGTAATCTCTGCAATTTTTCTTATAGGAGGGCTTTCACTTCTGGTCTTCGGGCTTCTCACCATAAAGGACGCCAGAGCCACGGCTTCTTCTGCACAGATCTCTCAGGGCTCGCCAGGCTCGAAATTGACTTCCAATCCCATCCTGATAGGCGTGGTTACTTCAGTATCCAATCCTTATTTCTGGATCTGGTGGCTGACTGCGGGCAGTGCCCTTATACTTAAGGAATATGAGCTGGGAGTTATATTTGCAATAGCTTACATGCTCGGGCACTGGATAGCAGATCTGAGCTGGTTTACTATCGTATCCGGATCGTTCAGCCGTGGGAAAAACCTGCTCTCCCAAAAAATGCACAGGTATATTCTCTATATCTGCGGGATATTTTTGGCAATTTTCGGGTTTTATTTTATGCTTAACTATAATAATTCAGTTAAGCTGGCCTGAAAGCTCAGCTTTCATGAAGTCCAGACCACACTAGACCACAATGTCCTGAAAGTTCAGTCATGTATCGGGAAATTGTCGCCAGGTTAATCAATCATCCTGAGACTTGTATATGGTTTCCGGCCTATGAAGTTATGAATTTATGGTTTTATTAGTACCTTTTAGCTGCAAGTTTCTTTTTAATAGATCTCTTTTTTGCAGCCGCATCTCTTTTATAAAACTTTGAGAACATGTAAACACCTCCACTGAAAGTAGACAGGAATAGAAGCACAAGAATCCTCATGTTTCTGACAGTTTTCCAGCTCCACCTATTAGCCACGAACAGGGAACTGAGAGCCAGAGTTATAATCCCAAAGAAGCCGTGAATATACAGAATTAAAGGAGCTGCCCTGGCAATTATTAGCCTTATTCCGGAGTATAACATAAACAGTAAAGATAAGGCTCCAAGGGTATACCCAACAGTGTTTATTCTTCCATGCCTTAGAATTCCATCTTTCTTTAAGCTGCTTAACTTCAGTGCAGTAAATCCAAATATATAAGTCAATAAAGTCGAAACCTGCAAACCAAGTGAGATTTCCCTGAGCTGATTAATGCCCATTCCCATTACCAATTTTAGCACCCCATTAAAGTTAAGTTGCGTTTTTACCTTATTTGAAAATAAGGTTCACGCTTAATGATCTCTTTGGAAGCAAAGATTCTGAGAAATCTTCCGTTACTGAAAAGCTCAGTCGGACTTCTCAGATTTTTCAGAATTTTAACGTCCGAGAAAATAGCTGGATAAGTGCAGGACAAGTAACCGGACAGTTATTGAGACAGCTTATTAATAGAAGGATAGCCTTAGGCTTTCGAAAGGTCGATTTTCCATGAGAAGGCAGTGCATAAAAGTCCCTAAAAAGAAAGGAGAATCAATAAGAAGAATGCTCCTTGAGCTTGAGATTCTTGACAATTCCGTAAAAATAAGTGCAGATGAGATGTTTCTTTATCTTCCTCTGACCAGAGAGCCTGCTCCTGACGAACTGAGGAATTTCCCTGAAGAAACTGAGCTTAATGAGTGTGATTTCGAAATTCAAGAAAAAAAGCCTGTTCCTGAAGATCTGCTTGGTTTCAGCCCAGTCTATGAGGTTATAGGAGATATTGCCCTTCTGGAAGATCCTGATCTTGATACCCAGAAAGCCTCAAGAATTGCCGACGCCCTACTCCGGGCACATCCGAATGTAAAAACTGTACTTAAGCCTCTTACACCTGTGATTGGGGAATTCCGGGTCAGGGAGTTTGAGGTTATTGCAGGCGAGCCCAGGACCGAAACAATTCACAGGGAATACGGCTGTCGCTATCAGGTTGACCTTTCACGAGCTTATTTTACTCCCCGCCTCTCGACCGAACGCTCAAGAGTTCTCTCCTGGGTTAAAAAAGGCGATATTGTTGTTGATATGTTTTCAGGCGTAGGCCCTTACAGCATCCTGATTGCGAAAAACAAAAAACCTTCAAAAGTTCTGGCAATCGATAAAAACCCGGAAGCTGTACGGTATCTCAGGGAAAACATAATTCTTAATTCTGTGAAAAACATCGAAGCAATAGAAGGTGATGCTAGGGAAGAAGCAAAGAGGTTTGCAGGCACTGCCGACCATGTGATTATGAATCTTCCCCATAAAGCTTTTGAATTTCTGGACTCTGCGGTGCTCCTGACAAAGCCCGGCGGAATAATCCATTATTACGGAATAACCCCTGAGGACGACCTCTTCGAAAGCTCTATTGAACTAATAAGGGCGGCTGCGGAAAAAGCAGGAAGGAAAATCGAGATTCTGGACAAAAGAGTAGTTCGCTCTTATGCCCCTCACCAGTATAATATCTGCATAGAAGCCAGGGTTATTTAAACAATATAGGATTATTAATTACAGATTATTAATTATAGGATTATTAATTAATGTCAGGGTTATTAAGGGACGCCATAATTATTTAAGTGGATCAAGATTATCCAGAATCTGTAAAAGCAGATAGCTCCGCCCGAGCGAAATAATTAAATTCTTGATTGCTATTTTAAGTCTGCTTATTTTTCTTATTCATTTGCCGTCGTGGCTTAGCGGTATAGCGGCTGATTCGTAATCAGCAGGCCGAGGGTTCGAATCCCTCCGGCGGCTTAATAAAATTTTTGTCCGGTACCGCATCTCTTCTATTTACTGTACTTAATAATTACCCACCGGATTATATGAGCATACCTTTAATGGGTTAGGTAACGCTGAATGTATGTGTTGGTCTATCCATATGGTTGCGTTTGGCTTGCGGGGTGAGAAAAATATAGTAATTCTATCACTTTTTTGAGTTAGGATAAATGTGGATTATGTTTAACTATCCAGAAACGGATAAATATTTGCTGAATTATCCACACTATTCTTTGTTAAGGGCAGAATTAAGACTGAAATTGATAAATTTAATATACTTATTTGATGACAATAGCAATTGCTCCTTTGTTTTCTGTGGGGATAAAAAAAATTAAAGAGCATTTTTACAATTTTATTTTTATAATATTTTTTGGTAAAAATAGAATTTAGAGGATTTCTACAGAGTCGAAAATAAGGAGTAATGTTAGCTAAAGTAATAATCTATCCTGTTTCATTGAGAAATAGGCATATTACTATCAAAGAAGATCCTGAGGGGAAAAATGGAAAAAATGAAGCTATTTCCCGCAAAGAACCCGAATCCTGTGATCAGTGTGGGAAAGGATGGGCGGGTTCTTTACTCAAATGGAGTATATGAGCACTTATTGCATGGATGGGGTATGGGATTCGAAGAAAAATTGCCTCCCTTTATCATAGATTTTGTGCAAAGGGTAATTTCACGGAATAACGCCGAAGAAATAGAAGTTAAAGTGGGAAATAAAGTATACCTGGTCTCTTTTCACCCCTTACCAGTAGAAGAATGCGTAAACATTTATGGATTTGATATAAACAACCAGAAAGATCTTAATGAAAAAGTTCAGGAAAATGGATCTAAGGAAATAGCGAACGTGGAGCTTGCCGAAATCATTGATATCCAAACGGTTCAGTCCCTTATCAATGATTTCTATGAACTTACTCATATTCCAATTGGCTTAAGAGATCTCAAAGACAATGTTCTGGCAGGTGCTGGATTCCAGGATATCTGCTCTAAATTTCACAGGGTTCACCCAGAAACTTGCAAGCATTGCATAGAAAGTATTACAGAACAATCCAGGGATATACTCCCTGGAGAGTATAAGCTGTACAAGTGCAAGAACAATATGTGGGATATATTGACTCCTATCACGGTGAGTAACCAACATATAGGCAATATCATCGCAGGGCAGTTCATTTTTAATAACGAGCCTCTGGACTATGAGCTTTTCCGATCACAGGCTAGAAAATACGGCTTCAACGAAGAGGAATATATAACAGCACTTGAAAAAGTTCCGCGGTTAAGCAGGAAAGCCGTGGATACAGCCTTGTCTTTCTTCATGACCATTGCCAATATACTCTCACAGTTAAGCTATAGCAATAACAAGCTGGCTCAATCGCTAGCTGAACGCGAAGCTCTTTTAGAAGCGTTGAGCGCAAGTGAGGATAAGTACCGCAACATCGTTGAGACCGCAAATGAAGGCATAAGCATAATTGATGCTGAAGAAAGAATTACTTTTGTCAATAAGAAGATTGAAGATATGCTTGGCTACAGTTCAGAAGAACTTATTGGCAGATCGATGTGGGACTTTCTCAGTAATGAAAGTAAGGCTATTATCAGCCAGATGATAGAAAAAGGATGTAAAAGCGCCAATGAAAGTTTTGAAATTAAACTTATACGTAAAGACGGTCATCCTATCTGGATGCATACAAATTCTAAATCTCTTTTTGATAAGGATGGTAAGTTTATCGGGGTTCTGAACCTCCATACTGACATTACAAAGCGAAAAGAAGCTGAAGAAGCTCTAATGAATTTCGAGACTTTCCGTAAAAAGGAAATCCATCATAGAATCAAGAATAATCTTCAGGTAATCTCCTCTCTCCTGGATCTTCAGGCTGAGATGTTTAAAGGCAGAAACAACATTAGAGATTCAGAAGTGTTGAACGCTTTCGCAATAAGCATAGACAGAGTTCTTTCTATTGCTCTTATACATGAAGAACTGTACAAAGATGAAAATATCGATGTGCTTAATTTTTCTAAATACATCAAGGACTTAGCTGATAACCTGCTCCTTACATACAGGCTTGAAACCGATGTTAACTTGAATCTCGATCTGGAAGAAGACCTATTTTTAGATATGGATACTGCTGTTCCGCTAGGGATAATTATCAACGAACTGGTTTCAAACTCTCTTAAATATGCATTTCCTGACCGGGATAAAGGAGAGATCCAAATCAAACTCCATAGGGACGAGATAGGAAAATGCAAAAACAATGGCTGTAAGTGTGCCGACTTTGTTCTAATTGTTTCAGATGACGGCATAGGCATGCCTGAAAATCTTGATCTTGATATTGAAGAACTCGATAGTTTGGGGCTTCAGCTTATAACTTCCCTTGTAGACCAGTTAGATGGTGAACTTGAACTGAAAAGAAACAATGGGACAGAGTTCACTATCCGGTTTAGTGGTATAAGAAATGAACCTGAACCATTACAGCGTATTGCTCGTTCCTAATTCCCTTTCTCTCTATAACTCTAGACAAACCAAATCCCACTCACACCCAAACCCCTTCAATGCCAGAGAAATAAGTGTACCTTAATTGGAGAAGGGCTGCTGATATACAAATATACAGGAATGATTAGTTGATTGGCTGTTCTTTGTAAGTGCAGCATTGTTGTGAAAATAATAAGCTTTTTTTCCTTAAAATACTACATATGCGGTCCTGTAATACCATAAAAAGCCTTAATAACCCAGGCATACAGAAAAAAACTTTAGAAATGTGGTGTGTTTAGATATGAAGAACTATAAAGAGATATAAAGAGCCACTACTTCTTCATATATGTTAAATTTATTATTTAAGAGATATGCATTAAGAGTAAAAATATTTTTGGTTTTATAATGTTTTAATTTTGAGTACAAAGTATTATGAAGTTTTAAATTTCATTTTCTGTTTTTATAAAATATAATAAAAATAAGTATGTATATATTTGAAGATTTCCAAGTAATTTCGATTATAAATGGCTCTTTATTAAACCCAGCCTATTGGGTAAAAAATGTAAAGAAATCGAATAAAACAAGGAATTATCAGTGATCGTGATTTTTAATCCTTAAATATTTAAGTCCTATGAGATTAAAAACTTTGCAAGGGGAAAGATATGAAGATTAGAGTAGTTAGCTCAAAAGAAGAAATCTTTACATTAAATCCTAATGAACGTGTTGTTCACCTGGCTTTCAGGCCGTCGAACAAGGATATTTTTACACTTGTCGAAACCTGCCCGAAAATTGAGGCTATACAAATTCCAAAATCTTACAGACGTACGGTCTCAAAATCCATTGGAATGTTCCTTGAAATGCAGAGAATCCAGCTTATTGAAGGCGATGTTTGGGGTCACAGAAAGGATATAAACGAGTATTATATCATTCCCACCTCGGTCTTTGAGAAAATAAAGGAAATGAAGATTGCAGGTAAATCCAATGAGGTGATTGAGGAGAGAATCTTAAGGGAAAGCAGACTTAACCCTGATATGGTTGCCTACATTATGAGCAAAGAAGCTCAAGCCTGGGCTTGAGTCAAATAAAAAATTTCTATAACCGGTAAAGCCAGTTATACTATTATTATTAATTTATTGACTTATATTTCTGTAAGAAACTCAGAGATTTATAAAGGGTATATGTATTAAAATCAGTGTTTTCAATAGCAATACAAACCGTCATTCCCAATTTAAAATCTACCATATCCCCAATTTAAAATCTACTACAATATTACCCTCTTGATTTCTATAAAACTCTATGTTAGAAAGGCTCGATATTGGAATCATCAGATAATGTGAGTCACACATTTTCGAATAGGCTCTTAAATAAGATAACATCTTATGAGATATTGTGGCATTATCAACAGCTATCAGTATAGACTCTGAAGCGGAAGAATTGTTGATAGGCTTGAAAAATATATCCTCAAGAATCTCTTGATTCTATAATAAAAAGATTAGCTACTTATGCTTATGATTGGCAGCCTCTTAGTGAAGAGGATATGAAATCAATAGAAGAGGGGTCAAAAGATTATAAGGCTGGTAATTTTACATTGAGAAAGAAGTATGGGGAGATTTGGAAAAAGAATAAAAATTAGGATTGAAGCAGCTGAATTACAAACTCAGTAGCATAATCCTTCATCTAACTCATACTTGACTTTATCTCAAGTACGTAGTCTTGTTTACAATAACCTTTGGGTAAAGCGGGGGGATAGTTATAGTATATTTTTTTATAAAGCACAGGGTCGAAGATTATTCAAAGTGGGAACCTGTTTTTGATGAAGATGGATCAAGGAGAGAAAAAGCAGGCTGTAAAGGCTGGCAGCTTTTCCGCAGTTTGGATGACCCCAATGAGATCTTCATCCTTTTGGAATGGGATACAAAAGAAAACGCAACCGGGTTCGTAGAATCTGAAGAACTGAGAAAAATAATGAAAAAAGCAGGAGTAATCACAAAACCTGAAATCCACTTTTTTGAGAAAATCGAGGATTTTTCATTATGAATTGTAAAAGTTCAATGTGATAGTGGAAGAAATTCACTTTAACTGGAACTACACATGATCGAAAAATTTTTATATTTACTATCATTCGTAATCAGCAGGCTGGGAGTTCGAATCCCTCCGGCGGCTATTGTTTACATTTAATAACGTTAATAGCTTGAGTATTTTTTATTTTTCAACCTTGTTTGAATATTTAACCGACTTTACATCTCACTGTACTGGCGGCTGGCAGAATATCGCAGGTTTTACTGCCTTGAATTAGTGTTCATTGTCAGCGTCCCTTTATTGCAATGGAGGGCCACCGCGGCTGTATTCCGTTGAATCCAAGACAGCAAGCCAGTCAAAGTCAGTGAAGCTTTGCGGAGTTAGTGCGAAGTAAGTCGAATTCTTCATACTGCCCGAGCGAATTGGAAGAGCTTCAATTTCAGAAGCTGGAAGTCCCTGACCTTTATAGGTTGGAATGAATCGCCCCGGTCCTGGTGAGCTGGTCAATCGAGCCTCAAGAGTACCGGCTTCGGGTTCACTGATGCCATTGGCTTCTGAAACGCCCACGGCTGTTCCGATTACGGCATAATGTGAGCCGAATATCTCATTGAGTTGGGCTCCTGCTGGCCACCAGATGAGTAAATCAGTGCCCAGTTGCCATTGCGCCTTTCCACGCTGCAGGTGGCTGTTGTGAGCGAAGGCAAAAACTTTTCCCCTGCCGCGTTCACGGAACACTATATACGTCAGATTATCTGCCATTATCAGGTCACGAATGCCGAGGCCTTCGACAAGCCTTTCTTTTGGTTTGGCAGAAGTCCGCGCCAGCACCGCATGATAGTTAAGTAACTGCCTGGAGAGCACTGCATATTGCACAGCTTCCAGATAACGGCTCTCATCACTCTTAGCTACCAATTCGGGACGGCGTAAGCGCAATTCCATAATGAGATCTTCCACCTCAATCCGAAGTGAGGTTGCAGCCGGGGATAAGCCTATTGACTTAGATGGGTCCATCATTGCATCAGGATTCTCCCAATCAGAGTCCTGACCAAGAAATGCGTCTATACGCTCCCGATGTTTCTGGCTGCTGACACTATCGATCGAGGCAAGGTAATCGAGAATAAAGTATAGAATTTGCCTTGGGCTATCGCTGAAGGTCATTTCTGTCGGGCTATCGAAGCCATAGAATCGAAGTTTGACTGGATGGGAAGAATCAGCGTTGTATTGCCGTATCCACTCCACCAGCTCTCGATTCGCGTCGAGCCCGCCAAAACCGTGGCTAAATCCGGAATCCTGCAAATCCTCATACGATGCCGGACCGTGGCCAGCTATGTACTCATTCACAAGGTGCGCTCTGGGGAAACTGCTTTCGATGGCAATGGCACTGTAGCCGTGTGCTTCTACCAGGCGCTGGAAAAGCCGGTTGCGAAGTATAAGAATATCTTCGCCGCCATGAAGTGCTTCTCCAAAGCCAAGCAACTTCACCGAGTTATCAAGTGAGGTGATAACCCTGTCGACGGCGACGTTGAAGATTTCGGGTGAATCTATAGAGAAAGGAATCGTTTCGTGTAAAATCCAGTCGTCTAGAATGGTATACTCCGGGCCGGAATTTCTGTGAAGAGATAGATTTTTTTTCATTTTCCAAGGACTCCTGATAGTCGGGATAATCCAGACATTGTGTATCTAATACTTTTTTGTTAAAGTTAATGGGCTTTAATTCTTGGATACCGGGTGCTTGATAACTAGCAACGCTTATTCCGATTTTGAAGTAAAGATATTAACTGATGATTTATCCGATAAAACCGAGAATCTCTGGATCGTAATCTGTGGAGGTTTCAATGCGGAATTTGATGAGGTGCCTCTTGATCCCATTCAGGAAAAAGTTGAAAACATAGAACGAAAAACTGCCAGGATGCGTGATACTGCCCTGTAAAATAAGCATCCCTGAATCCTCCCGTTTTTCGCTTTACCACCAAGGCAAAGGGAGGATTGGATCATCTGCAGATTAAGAGACCTGTTTGAATACTTTAAGCATTTTGAGGTACACAACAAACTGCGGCATGATGAGACTATAGCTTTTGCAACTGATACCGAATTCCCGAAGTCGGACCATGCGCAAGTAGTTGTCGAGCTGGAATTGCCTTAAGAATCTGAAATTCCAGAGAGCTGCAAAATGCTTTGAGGGCTTAAACTGGAATTTTTACTTCTAAAAAGCCTTTTTACAGGCCTTCTTTTCATTATTCAGACACGAAATCATCCCAATTTTTGTTTATTCTATCAGAGATTATAGAGGCAAGAGCCATAATATTCATCTGAGGGTTTACTCCAACTGCTGTTGGAAAAACACTTGCATCACAGACAAAAAGGTTTCTGAACCCGTATACTTTACAGTTAGAGTCTACAACGCACCTGTCCGGATCGCTGCCCATTCTGTTGCCTCCCTGAGGATGGGCAGAACCTACCAGAAGATTTTTAGGATCCTTCTTTATGGCGTTTATCAGTTCAGGGATTTCACTTTCGCTTTTTAGTTCACGCTTTACCATGTGAGAAGTAATAACCCTTTTTGCACCGAGCCTGAACCACATCTTCGAGATTATTGAAGCGCCCCTTGACATAATATCCAGTTCTTTTTCGCCAAAGGAATATGACATTCTTGGAATACCAAAATCCGATAAGGTTATTACACCATTCGACTCGTCCCTTGTTTCCACTCCTGCCATTGTAAAATAATTGTATCGGCTCATAAGATCCTGTCCCTGCCTGCCGGTTGCTGGAAGAGCCATTGAGAACTGTAAAGGAGGTAAATATACAGCCTGTATGAGAAACCCTCCGTCTTCCACTCCATTCGTCACTCCAAATTCGTGCAGGGTATAACTTATAGGTATGCCCTGATTAGCCCTTATTTCAAAGGGGAAATCACCAAGGATAAAAGGTGCGGGGTGCATAGCAAGGCCCTTTCCGGTCTTATCTTTTGCGATGGAATTTTTCATCAGTACCTGTGTCGAACCAATGGAGCCTGCAGATATGATTACAAGCTTTGCGTTAACCCTTATGCTGTGAATTGCACTACCTATCCTGTTTAAGAAATGCCCTTCTACCCCGTCAATAATTCCATGTGAACCTGTTATCTTCTCAGCCACACAATTGCAAAACACCCTTAGTTTTGATTTAGGATCATTTAGAGCTTTATATCGAACTTTGTCTTTCCAAGCAAGTCATCGTTAAAACCAAAAAGGTCTGGATCATTATCGTAGGCTTCTACGGTGTAGCCTTCAACAGGATTATTATCCTTATCCCTGATCCTGCCAGTAATTATATATTCCCCTGTCATAATCCCACTAATTAGAATTACCATTTAAAATATTTAGATATAACCCTGGTTTTAAATTCAGAACAAAATTCTTAATCCTGATGTAACTCCAGAGATTTAGAATTTTTTAAAACTTTCATTGAGAAGAAAAGTAAAAAAGAAGTTATCCAGCGACCCAGAATAATATATTTGAGTAACAGAATATGCTTAAAAATATAATTGCGTTAGTTATTTATTCCTTTAAAAATATAACGTTACAGAGAGCGTATTTAATCTTAAATGTTTTAGAATTATAGTTAATTTTTCTTTTTTGCTACAACTATATTTTATAAGTGTTTAAATAATGCTCTAAGATGGGGATTAAACAATATCATGGGGGATAGGAGTTTGGATCATATTACAAATTTAAAGGTTAGCCATAAATGTTTCTGCACGTTTGTACCACCTTTTATTCTCGAAAACCTGGCAAAAGCCGGGATTGAGGACGCAACGCGAACCCTTCATCAAGAAAGGAGTAGCTTCAAACAAATAGCATCTGTAGTTCCGGAGATAGGAGCGTTTTTGGGTACTGCTCCGGTAGCAGAGAGAGGGAGATCCGCCAGGCGGGTGTTTGATTCGCAGAATAAAGCGGAGTATCAGGTGAAATTAATAAGAGATGAAGGAGGCCCGGTTGTAGAAGATGATGCTGTGAATTATGCTTATGACCATATTGGGAATTTCTGTGACTACTTTAGAGAAAAATTAGGTAGAGATTCCATTGATAACAATGGGATGGACATAATATGCAATGTTCATTTTGGTGTAAAGTTCAATAATGCCTTTTTCAATGGTAAAGAAATCACCATTGGGGATGGGGACGATATAATATTCACCAATTTTTCCAGATCACGTGAGGTTATAGCCCATGAACTGGCTCATGGCGTTGTACAGTGGACGGCTAATCTGGAATATCGTAATCAATCGGGGGCATTGAATGAACATTTCTCTGATGTGTTCGGGACCGTGATTACACAGCATGCTGAACAAATAACAGCAGATGATGCCGATTGGCTAATCGGTGACGAAATTATGGGACCAAAATTATATGGAGAAGCTCTTCGGTGCATGGCTTCACCTGGGACTGCATATGATAATGATCTTATGGGCAAGGACCCGCAACCTGACCATATGAGAGACATTTATAAAGGCCCTAGCGATAACGGGGGCGTGCATATTAACAGCGGGATCATGAACAAAGCTTTTTACCTTGCAGCAAGGGAACTCGAAACCGAAAACGCAGCATTAATATGGTATACTGCATTACAGAATCTCTGGCCTACATCAAATTTTAATGATGCTGTCGCACAGATTGTCAGAGCTACCCAGCTTCTTATAAAAAATAGAAAAATAAAAAGTGGGTCCACGCAAAAAGTGAGGGCAGCATTCAAAGAAGTTGGACTTCCAGCCAAAGACGAGGCCAATATCCTGGGCAGCCCTACCGCTCAGTTAATACAGTTGTAATTTTTTATACTCCCTGTGATTTAAAAGTGCAGGGAGCTCTTCTCACCGAGACAGGAATCGCTGATTATGCACATAGAATTTGAGATTTCAGGCGGATATGTCAACATTAATTTAGCATATCGTGAAGATACCGAGAAACTTCCTCCTGATGTTGCCAGTAAGCTCCTGGGACTTATAAAAAGCTCCAGAGTACTTGAAATTCAACAAAGTGAAATCGATTCCACTATTGCTGGCCCTCCTGATGCGTTCCATTATAATCTCACGCTTTACGAAGGCGGTCAGAAAAAATCATTATCCTTTAATGATGCTACGGTGCCAGATCAATTGAAACCGTTATTAGAGTTTTTGCAGGAGCTAGCATGGGAACAACTTAGAAAAGACTAACAGTTTAGAGAAGACAAACAAATGATAACTTAGAAAAGACAGACATGAACATTCGGCAGATGGCTGGAATAGATAAATTTTGTTCAATTTTTTGAGATTTGCAATCTCAAACAAACAACCGGTAGGAAGTATAACACATGGCAGAAATAAATTGAAAATAAGGAGAGCTGGGAGGAGCCTTCGGAAGTATCAACTCAGCGTAAATGCGAAGATATGGAAGTTCATCACAGGCTGCTAGCGAATGAATCATATGCGAAAGCAGTGACCAGATCGAGACTCTGGCACTTGAATATAATAGGACTTACGCGGTTGCCTGCTTTGCAGACAACTTTTGAATTTTTCTCTTTTTATTCTAAGGTGTAAACTGGCTTTCTTATAAATTGGTTAACAGCGTTTCTTATAATGCTCCACTTTGTTTCAAACCATGTAATCCCTGTTGTTATTCTCTGGATTTCAAATCAGAACAGACAGGGCAGCTCGTATACGACAATGATCTTCAGAATGACAGGCTTTATTGGCAGGTGCTGTTGAAGAAGTTTTCGAGTACAACTTGGAGGAAGTTAAAAACTTTACTCTGGAAGACTGAATAGCACATATCTATCCAGAAGACCGGCCTTCTGTTCTTAAACAGGTGATGAGGATCAAAAATCCCGCTCGTGCTCACGATACCGAATTTGAGTTCAGAATAGTACGCAAGGATGAAAAAATAAGATGGATAAAGGAGCTGTATCAGAAAATTCCGGGAAGGTATGGAGAGCCAGATAATACTAGGGAGCAGTTTACGATATTACCGAAGAAAAAGAGGCAGAAGATTCAAAAGCATCCTGACAACCGGCAAAATGAATCAGCAAATTTGTAAGAGGTAAGAGCAAGTTTATATAATATAAAATAGCATAGATAAAAATGGGGTCAGACTAATTTGAATTTCTGACTAATTAGATTTCTGACTAGTATAGATTTTTAAATCCCTGACACGCTTTAAAAATGCTGATCTGAACAGAAAATTACAGAAAAAGGTATGGAGAAAAACGCAAGAAAGGAGTCATAAAAATGCCAGCAAAAGTTAACAAAGAAGAATGTACAGGCTGTGGAACCTGTGTGGAGGAGTGTCCTGTAGAAGCAATCATTATTGATGAGGACGAAGGTTGTGCAGTTGTGGATGAAGAAGAATGCGTAGAATGCAAAGCATGTGAAGAAGTTTGCCCCATACAGGCTATAGAGGTCAGATAGCCTCAAAGAAATCAGATAGTCAAAAGAACAGAACTGCACGCTAGAGTAGCTCTTATAAACAGAAATCATAATTATCTGGAAATTGTAAGAGAGTGGGAGCAAGGAAGAGCCTATCAATGCTTTAAAGCTGCTTCCCATTCTGATTTTCTACTTTTCAGGATCCGCCGGTTAGCTCCGCTTGACGAAGGAAGGACTTTCGTTTTATATCCCATTGCCCTTAGAATTGGCTCATATTCTCCTGACTTTTTGCCATTAAAAAGAACCAGTTTCAAGTTCGGAGCCTTATCTTTCAGCATTGAGAATTGGTTTATTTCTTCGTCCTTTATCTTTGCATCCCCACTTCCTTCTCGTTCTCCGGCTTTAAATACATCCCAGAGCCCTATTTTGTGACGTTTAAGAGTATCAAGCCTATCTTGATAGCTCATGTCCTGAAGGTTTTCTCCAATAATACTGCCGACCAGCCTCCAGAAGTCATTGCCCGGATGCGCGTAGTACTGATGTTCTCTGATAGAAACGTCACCTGGAAGGGATCCGAGAATAAGGATCTCGGTATTTTCATCAAGAACTTCTGGGAAACCTTGCTTTTTCATAGATTAAAGAAGTTACAATGTAACACTATATCAAACTTTGGAGGCAAAAATTTAAATTCCAGTTAAACCTCAGTTAAATTTCATTTGAGTTTAAACTGATTTCATTTGAACTTCAACTGGATTCCAATTGAACTTCAACTGGATTCCAATTCAGTTATCTCTTCGGACAGATCTTTGTAATATTTAAAAAGCTCCTGCCCCCAGGCAAGGGCACTTTTCTCAAAGCTTACCATTTCATGATTATAATATCTTCCTTCTTTAGAGATCATGGATAGGGAAATAAAGCGATCTGTAACAATACTGGAAGCAAGCTCAATTTTATCGTCACAGACAAAAAGGCGCGTATTCTCCAGACTTAAGAACTCTTCAGCACCTGCCCTGTAGTCAGAAATCAGTTTTTCATAGATTGACCTTTCCAGAACAAGCGAGACTTCAATACCTCTTTTTGCAAGGTCCAGATAGAGGCTCGGATATCCAGGGCGGAAAAATGAGGATATTTCCATAACTGTCTTTGACCTGTAAAGAGGGTCCATAATTTCAGGAGGGTAATCAAAAATGTGGGTTCTTTCGGGCAGGATCTCCTTACAGCTGCCAAGTTCTCCGATCCGGTCAAGCAGATGGGAAGGAAGGGTCCTCAAATCCTGCCTTGCCCAGTAATCATGGTTTTCATCAAAAACCCGGAAGGTAGAGAGAAGAGGTTCCATTTTGGGGACAATAATTTTTCCTTTTATAGAGAGCTCATAACTATCTCCTTTTTGCACCAGCAGCCCTTCCTTGAGCAGAATGCGAATCTGAGCCATTATAGGGCTGGAACTGACATCAAGCTCGGTCTTGATTTCCTCAATTGTCTTTGCCCCTTCCCTCAGGAGTAGAAGCAATTTTTTCCTCTTGTCCGAAAAAAAAATTGTGTCTATTAATTGTAGTTCCGTGCTCATTAAAGTTAACTCCGGAAAAATTCTTGGTTAATATCAGGAATTTGGTTGAAAATCTGACTCTAAAGTTAAACCTGCATAAACTACCTTATAAACTACCTTTCAAATCGCCTTTCAGATTACCTTTGAAGCTGCCTTTCAAACTACTTTTGTATCTCAGTGCGGGCTGAGTAGCATGGATTCCGGGAAAGTTTCACTTTCAACTGTACAGACAAAGTTATCAATACTTTTCTCGCTATCGATCCGCCATGCTCTTGATTTATAGAATTCAAAAAGTTCCTTTGCCCAGTTTACAGCTTCAGGCTCGGAACAGGACATGTAATTATGATAGAATCTTCCATTACTATCAAAGAGAGAGATCATCATTCCACGGTCCGAGACCATGAGTTCAGCCAGCTTGACCCCATCATTACAGACAAAAAGTTCGGCGTTTTTCATTGTAGAAAGTTTCCTTATTTTCCTCTCATAATTATACAGGAATTTTTCGAGTACTGACTCCGTGAAAATAAGGGTAACCTCAGACTCCAGCCTTCCAAGTTTTGTATAAAGGGGCAGGAATTCAGGTCTGTAGAAGGACGAAAATACCATAAGAAAACGTGAAGAAGAGAAGAAATTCAAAAGTTCTGTGCGTGGCTCAAAAATCTGGCTCGGATCGGCTTCAACCAGTTTACAGTCCTTAAGGTCACCTATTCTATCGAGAAGGTACTGAGGAATTCCACTGAGGTCGTGCTCGATCCAGTAATTGTCTCGCTCAAGCAATGTGAGGACATTGACAAGGGATTGAACTTTTTTAAATACCTGTTCACCCATATCTGTCAACTCATAGCTGCTATTTTTTTGAATAACAATATCGCTGTCTGTAAGCCTTTTGATCTGGGGTAAGATAGCGGTGGGAGAAACTTCAAGAAGGGTCTTAATTTCTTCCATTGTTCTTGGTTCCTCTCCCAAGAGTAAAATGAGGTCTATTCTTTTCTGGGAACGAAATACGACATCTATTAACTTATGTTGCATTCAAACCACTTCTATCGCGTTTTTATGTAAATATAAAATGTCTGTATCAAGTGACGCTAAAATCTCCGCGCAAGGTCTGATGAAAATTTAAGTTCCAGTCTGATCCTGTATGACCTGAATAGGAAGAAGCGTTTGTGCCATATGTTTGGGGTATCCGATATACCCATTTATATAAAAGAATTTGGATGAATAATTTTAGACGCGAGGGAATCTAAACAATATAATTATATGAGTTTGAGAAAAATCTCAGATCCCCGTAAAAACGGTATCATTGGCGAGAGTTTAAAATCGATAGGACCCTTACAGACTGACTAATTGAATTATGTAAAATTGAAAAGAGTGCAGCATGAACATTGAAATTTTTGAAAGGATTTATCTGAATAATCGCATTGTTCAAAAGATTTTATTATGTATTCAACCCACGTACAGGAATTGAGACGCAAAAATGTATACATCTGACAAATTTGCCTCAAAAATTTAAGGGTTGTTTATCAGGAAAAAAACCAGCAAAAAATTTCAGGATAGAAAACTGCATAGTCGGCTCAAAATTTTAGACCTCATCTTGCACTATAAAAACCAGGAAAAAATTTCCGTCGGTTATGGTATATGTGATGATTTCCCCTAATTATGCTGTATACGCTTGTTGGCATTACAGACAGGCAATTAACTCAAAAAGGAAAAGTTCCGGTGAAAAGGAGAAATTTTTTCGCAGGAAGGTTGCTGAGGATAATCTGAAGATAAAATCCTGTGGCACGGATATATTGCAGATTTTTCAGAACTTAATGCCCCCGGAAGAGGAAAACTTCACGGAGGAAAAGCCGGGACCTCAAGGTGCCGAACATTTCCGGGACTGCAGACCCGGAAACGGTAACGACCTTTTTGCTAAAAACCAAAACGGAGGTTTAGAAATATGTTGGACTTTACAGAAGCAAGTCTGAAAAAAGTATTAACCAGATACAATGTGGCTCTGGAAAAGGCAATGACACCTGAAGAAGCCGCAGAAGAGATCTATCCTAAGGACGAATTAATCTACCCGATCGCAAAGGCCATCTTTGAAGGAGAAGAAGATGACGTTATCGAGGGTCTCCAGGCCGCAATCGATGCAGGCAAGGACCCCATTGCACTTATCGATGACGCTCTCATGGTCGGTATGGGCGTTGTCACAAGACTCTATGATGAAGGTGTAATTTTCCTTCCAAATGTCATGATGTCCGCTGATGCCATGCTCGCAGGTATCGAATTCTGCAAGGAAAATTCCCAAACTGCTCCTGTAACAAAGGGAACTGTTGTCTGCCATGTTGCAGAGGGTGACGTTCACGACATCGGGAAAAACATCGTTACCGCTCTCCTCAGGGCAAACGGTTACAATGTAGTCGACCTCGGAAGGGACGTTCCTGTGGACGAAGTCCTTGCAGCAGTTGCTGAGAACAACCCAATAATGGTCACAGGTACTGCCCTCATGACCACCACCATGTATGCATTCAAGGAAGTTAACGACAAACTCCTCGAGAAAGGATATAAGATTCCATTTGCATGCGGTGGTGGCGCAGTTAACCAGGACTTCGTATCCCAGTACGCACTCGGCATTTATGGTGAGGAAGCCGCTGATGCACCCAAGATTGCTGACGCAATCGTTGCAGGTACTACAGATATCGCAGCATTAAGAGAGAAATTCCACAAGCACTGAGGTGAGTTAAATGGCAGCAAAAAGATACACTTCAATGGCATATGCAAGCGCAGACGAAATGACCTTCGGCGTGTCCAAGTATCCGGTAAAGGCAGGTCTCGATCTCGAGATCGGTGCAGGCTACACAATTCCTGAAATTAACTATGCTCCAAGGCCAGAAGCCGGTGCATCCAAGGAAAAACTCATAAGGGAATATGAGAGGATCACCACCGACATTATGTCAAGAATGGTTCAGGTTGGTTTCCCGGCAGTTATCCTCGAAACCGAACACGTTCAGCAGATGTCCAACAACCCCTCCTGGGGAGCAGAAGTTGCACATGCCCAGAAGACCATCATGGAAGAATATCACGATGAATATGGCATAAAGTGTGCACTTCGCCACACAATTGGTGACATCCGTGAGAACAGGGACTTCCTCCAGCTCAGAGGCGACAAGTACTCTGTCTTCCTCGAAGCCTTTGAAGAATGCGCCAAGGCCGGCGCAGACCTGCTTTCCGTAGAGAGCATGGGTGGTAAGGAAGTTTTCGACTACGCAGTTCTCAGAAACGACATTGCTGGTATTCTCTACTCAATCGGTTGCCTCGGCTCCATTGACATGGAACTAATCTGGTCCGACATTGCCGCAATCGCAAAGAAGACAGGTACTGTTGCAGCTGGTGACACTGACTGCGCCCAGGCAAACACGGCAATGTTCATTGGCGGTGGGCTGCTTGACAAGAACCTTGCCCACACCCTCGCAATCATTGCAAGGGCAATTTCCGCCCCAAGATCCCTCGTTGCATACGAATGCGGAGCAGAGGGCCCTGGTAAGGACTGCGGATATGAAAACGTTATCATCAAAGCCATCACTGGTATGCCGATGACCCAGGAAGGTAAGACCTCCACCTGTGCCCACTCTGATGTTATGGGTAACCTCATTATGCAGTGCTGTGACTGCTGGTCCAACGAGTCTGTTGAGTACCACGGCGAATTCGGCGGTACAACTGTTCAGTGCTGGGCTGAGTCCCTCGCATACGACTGCGCCCTCATGAACACTGCTCTTGAAACCAAGAACGACAAAGTTCTCAGGGACCTTCTCATGCTTTCCGACAGGTACAGAGACCCACAGGCCTATGTGCTTGCATACGACAACGCATACAGAGTCGGTGAAGCAATTGTCAAGGACGGAGACAACATCTACCTCAGAGCAAAGAACGCCGCAATAGAATGCTGCAACATCGTCAACGAAGGTGCAGCTGGCAAGCTCGAGCTCTCCAGGTTCGAGACCAAGGCTCTCGGAGACGCAAAGGCAACCCTCGAAGCTCTTCCAGACGATATGGACAAGTTCATGGACGACTGCCTCACAAAATACCAGAGTGAAGTTAAGGTCTTCCTGCCAGAGAACTACGGCTTCTAAGCCCTCTGTTCTCTTTTTCTTTTTTAAATTCACTTTGAATCCGTGAATTTCTTCTCATTTCTTATTACTTTTGACCTCTGCTTTTTGCAATGATTTTACATGGTTGTTATCATTTGTACCCTTCTTTTCTGCCCTTTGATTATTCACTCAGTTGACAGACTGATAAAAAAGAAATATAAAGGGTAGAAATAGAAGAAGGCAGGACAACAAAACATAAAATTAAATTTGAGAAATAAATATATTCCATGAGCGTAAGAACAATACTTAATTAAGGAATTACATAGAAAAAAGAAAAGTATATATACCTGAGAGGTGTATCGATAAATAGTAGCGTGGGACAAAAAAATACATGAACAGACCAAAAACCGTGCCATCAGTAGGAAGTTTTATATAGCTCTCCCATGTTACTTCCTTTCCTTTTATTTTTAGAATCTTCATAATTATCCAATTCTAAAGGTTAGTAAGTCTCACTCTATAGATTAGACGCTGTTCTAACGTTTTCCCAGTAGTTCTCAGAGATTGGATGTCAAGCCGGAAGTTGTCCGCAATTTTTTTTAAGAAGACCTGAAATATAGAATTAAAAGTTGAAAACTAAGGGGAGAATAAAGGGAAAATAAATGCAGCTTTAAAGGAAAGGATGGGAATGCGAATAATTATTTTAATCTGTGGAGAGGGACTTGGTCATACCAGCCGATGCCTGGCACTTGGAAAAGAATTTCTTGAGGGCGAGCACGAAGTACATTTCGGAGCTTATGGATACTCAAAGGAAATGGTTGAGAAGACAGGTTATCCGGCACATGAAATTCCCTCTGAAATAAAGCTGATCGGAAAGGCTGGAACCCTGGATTTCAAGGGTTCAATTGAGGCAACTCTTAAAAACGCAGATATTTTAGGAGGGCCAAAGCTTCTGAAGCTGATAAAAGATATAGATCCCGATGTCATCTTTTCGGACAGCTATTATCTGGGAACGCTTGCCGGCTTCACACTTAGAATTCCAGTATACCTTATTTTGAACCAATCAAATATGGAGGAATTTTTTAAAAATCGAGGAGTTTCTCTGAGGCTTCTTGGGGAAATGACAAGAAGATTCTACAACCAAATTTTTGAGAAAGTAAACAAAATAATTATTCCTGATTATCCCCTCCCCTATACCGTTTGCAGGAAAAATCTGAATTTCCGGGGTAAAGTTCAGGAAAAAGTATTCTACAGTGGCCCCCTTTTAAAAGAAAAGTATGAAGAAGTGGAGCAAATTACCCTTAAAAAGCCACATACTGTTTCCCTTATTGGAGGTTTCGGATACAGGAGACCTATTTTCGAAAAAGTAATCGAGACCGCAAAGCTCGATACTTCTATCAATTATACTCTAATCTCAGGTCCCTCCCTTGACCCCTCAAAGCTTGCTGACCTGCCGGAAAATGTAGAACTCCTTAAGTTCATAGAAGATACATACCCATACATGAAGGGCTCGGATGCAGTAATAGCCCCTGGGGGGCACAGTACCATTATAGAAGCCCTGAGCTTCGGAATTCCTATCCTTTCTTTTCCTGACAGGGAGCATAGCGAGCAGGAAAATAACGCTGAAGTGATTGAAGAAGAGGGCTATGGTAGGATGCTCAGTTATTCCACACCTCCTGAGGTCGTTCTCGAATGTATCCGGGAAGTTCTTGAGGAAGAAAAGTATAGAAATAAAACTCAAAGGTTGCGAAGGCTTGCCCGAGAACTGAATGGTCCCAGTGCTGTGAGAGAAATGCTTGAAAAAGAGTTTAAAGAAAAAGCGTTCTGAAAAGCCTCCTCAATTTCCGTCCATAATATCTCTGGAAACTCGGGCAGAGTGAAGAAGTGATCAGGAGAGAACTGCGATCACTTTGGGATAAGGCTCTTCAGATATTCGAGAAGGGCAGCATGGTCTTCGAGTACAAGATCCGCATGCTCTACTTTTTCAGGTTCAAGCATACTTGCAACTGCGACACAGTAAAGCCCCGCCCTCTTGGCAGCAGTTATGCCCAGAGGTGCATTTTCAATTACTATGCACTCATTCTTTGTCAGGTCGAGCATCTCAAGGGCTTTGAGATAAGGATCGGGATCAGGTTTCCCACGCTCAAGGTCGCTACCGGTAATTATGACGTCAAAGCAGTTAGAAAAATACTTATTTACAACCCCAGTTACCGTGTCGATATGTGACCCGGAAACCATGGCGAGCTTAAAGTGCTGTTTTAATTCCTTAAGGCAATCCAGAATACCTTCAAAGGGTTTTATTTTATCAAATTCAAGAACCTCGCGTTTCTTTTCAGGCAATTGCTCTAAATGCCAGGGATCAGGCTCTTTTCCAGCCTTTTCGAAGATCGATTTAATTAACCTCTGGTTATTTGAGCCTTCAAGCTCGTAAATATCTTCCCTGGTGATGTTAATACCAGCTTCCTTGAAGGTTTTAACCCAGGCATCGGCCTGGTAAAACATGGAATCTACAAGAACTCCATCCACATCAAAAATTATTGCTTTTAACATCTATTCAATAGATTGTTGTAATCTATGATAAAGATTATGAAGATCAAAGTTCAGTAAAATCTCTATATAGACATATCTTAGATTGTGAAGCCAGAATATTTTTCGATCAGGCTTTTTCACTTTATATACTTCTCATACAGGATGCCTCCTAACCAATACCCAAATAAAGCAAAAATGAGTGTGCCCGGAGCATAGATAGGTGCATCTGAGCCCTGAATAGGAAATAAAAGGTTGAAAAACAGAAGGTAGAAGATTAGAAAGATTAAAAATCCAAACATCTCGAAATACTTTTTTTGCAATTTCAAGTTCCGCCCAAACCCCCTTTCTCCAACCGCAGAATCTGTAAATCTCAAAGATCAGGCTTAACCTGATCTGGTTTTTGATATTCCTACTTTCTTTGTGGTTTAATCTTCCTACTTTCTTCCTGGTTTGACCTTCCTACTTTCTTCCTGGTTTGATATTCCTACTTTCTTTTTGAGCTTACTTTCCTTCTTCTCCTTGCTTGTCTTTTTCCCCTTCTTTCTTAAAATTAAGAGAGATGGAATTAATGCAGTAACGCTTCCCGGTTGGCGCAGGTCCATCGTCAAAAACATGACCCAGATGACTTCCGCAGCGGGAACACACTACCTCGATTCTGCTCATGAAATAGCTGGTGTCCTCTTTGAGCCTTACCTTGTCACTCGAGATTACATCATAGAAACTTGGCCAACCTGAGCCAGATTCAAACTTTGTATCCGAGGAAAATAGTTCTTGCCCGCAGGCAGCACAGGTATAAATTCCTTTTTCCTTATTATAGTACAGATTGCCGGAAAAGGGTTTTTCTGTACCTTTCTCCCTCAGGACATGATATTGCTCGGGCGTGAGCACCTTTTTCCATTCTTCTTCGGATTTTTCTATTGTTTCCTGTGCCAGTTGCAAACCCCCTGTGTATTTATGTTAGTTTTTGTGGAAATATCGCTTTTTCTTGAAATAAGAAGCGGATCAATAAATTACGTATTCGAAAGCAGGATAATTAAGCAAAATGGAAATTATAAAGAATTATATAATATTTAATATAAATAAAGTTTCAGGAATAAAGCCTATTTAAAAAGTTTATCTGAGGCGGAATGTGGAATCGGGTGTTCACTCGTGCCTGAGTGAGTCTACAGGTTTCATTTTTGCAGCTTTCCTTGCAGGGTAGACTCCCGAGACGAAGCCCACGAACACAGCCACAAAAAATCCGGCTGCTATGAGGTTGAAAGGAAATATGACAGGAAGCTTGAGAAAGGTCTCAACGCTGTATGCGCCTGCAATTCCTACTATACTACCGAGAATGCCTCCGAAAACTCCAAGTAAGACTGACTCAACCATGAAAAGGAAAAGGATATCAAAGCTTGTGAATCCCAGGGATTTGAGCACTCCTATCTCCCTTGTTCTTTCAGTCACGCTTACGAGCATAATGTTCATTATCCCTATAGAGCCGACCAGCAGAGAGATCAGCGCAACGGTCGTCAGGAAAGAACTGAGGGCTGCTGCCATCATATCTGTTTGTTTTAAGATCTCAGCCTGATTGATGATGAAATAAGGACGAGCCTCTTTATCTTCAAGTGCCCTCTCGGAGATCCCAAAATTTCGGGCAAGACGTTCATCTACTTCATCCGAAGTCTCCTGAATCGTCGCAGGATCCTCAGCCATTGCAAAAATCCCGCCATAATCTTTTTCGCCAAGAATCTTGTTCATGACATCGATCGGGATAATAACAGCCTCATTGTCGTCATATGCCTGGACAACAGTATTTTCCGGGTTCTGGATTATTGCCTTGACTTTAAAGGTCTTTGAAACTTTTTCATTTTCTCCTACCGTGAAGGTTATGTTTATGGAACTCCGGGCAGAAATGTTACGATCAAACTTTTCGTTTGCAACCTTGTGCCCGATGACAGCCACGTACCCGTCATTGTCGGCGATAAAGTCCCCTTTCTGAAGCTTTGTATTCGCTACCTCATCATAAGATTCCCCGACACCGCTAACCATGATATTTTTGGTTTCGGACATGTACGTGACTTCTGCGGTCTGTGACTTCAAAGGCGAAACTCCCGAAATTCCGGGCGTATTTTCAACAATCTTGAGCTCATTATCGTAAAAAAGCTTGGGCTGCATTCCCTGGATATAGATAAAGTTCGACCCCAGGTTGGTCACTTCATTTGTAAAATGCTGGTTGAAACTTGCCCCGAGGGATACATTTGCAATTACGGCTGCAACTCCTATGACAATTCCAAGTATGGTAAGGGTTGAACGCAACTTTGCACTTCTAATGCTTCCAAGCGCGATTTTTCCTGCACTGAAAAGGGGGATCATAACTGGGCTCCATTTTATAGATTTTTATAGGGAAAAACTGGGGTGATTAAGAACTAAAATAGAACTGATCTTCCTTAAGCATTCTTTAAATGAATACATTAGACATATAAACTCTACAGAGAGAAAAAATAGGGATAATAAATTGTTATTATGACAATAAATTGTTGTTATGACAATAAATTGTTATTATATGAGATTATAAGAAGAAAAAAACACTTGTTTAGGAAAAAGAGAAACATGCTTAAGGAAACAAACAGGAAGGAAAGAAGTCTATTAAAATCCGCCCCGAAACTCTTTCAGACTGCCCGGCAATAACCGAAGTAAACAATCTTGCCTTCGGGCAGCCCAATAAAGGAAAACTAGTTGAGAACCTCAGGAAAAATCCAAAGTTTATTCCCGAACTTTCGCTTGTGGCTGAAATTGATTGGAAAATAGCTGGCCACATTCTCTTTTTCCCTGTAGTTATCAAACTGGAGAACAGCGAAGAAAAAGAAATTATGTCACTTGCCCCTGTTGCAGTTTTACCTGAGTTTCAGAGGCAGGGCATAGAAGGCGAACTTATAAGAGAAGGGCTCAAAGCCTGCCAGCGGCTGGGATACGATTCTGTTATATTTCTTGGGCATCCTGAATATTATCCTAAATTCGGGTTTAAGCCGGCAAATAAGTGGAGAATAACTGATCCTTTTGGCGTGCCGAATGAAGCGTTTATGGCGCTGGAATTAAAGGTAGAAGCACTTGAAGGGGCAGGCGGGGTCGTAGAGTATCCGGGCGAGTTTCTTGAGGTTTGAAAAAGGAAGATAGATTAAAAAATAAAATTAGGTTTAAATGAGTAAAAACAAGTCCGGAGAACCAAAAACCGCAGACAAAAGGAAAATAAAATGAATTAAATCAGAGAAGCGGGGTTAAGCTTGACTCGGCTCTCCTAAACTCAGGACCAGTAAGGTTAGGAGTCGAGACCAGTTTTCCGAGCTCCCTTGCTTTTTCAAGCAGCCTGGGTCTGAAGGACACTTCAAGCTTATCCGTGCCAGCAGCAATTACGGTATCCAGAACATCAAAACCGAGATAGTAAAGAAGGCCGGCTGTGTATTCAAAATATGGTTTGAAGGCGTCCCTGTCCGGACTGCCCTGGGAGAAGACAAGAATCAGTTTTTTATTATCAAGTCTGCTCGAAAGATTAGGTTTTAAGAAGGCTGTCATGCGGTCAATCAGGAGTTTAGTCTGGGCAGTCATCTGCCACATGTAAACTGGAGAACCGAGTACAACCATGTCTGCAGTCTGGATTTGTTGATAAATTTCCTGCATATCGTCATCTATGAGACAGCAGCCTGATTCCTGGCATTTGCAGCAAGCATCACAACCTTTAATGTTTAGTGAGCCCAGATTGTAAATTACTTTTTCTGCACCGTTTTCGGCAGCTCCGTCGAGAATTGCGTTTATAAGCTTTGCAGTGTTTCCATTTATATTAGGACTACCCACCAATCCAAGAACTTTAATGCTAGAACCCCCGTTCAAACGTTTAATAATTTAGAACTTTAAACAGAAGTAAACAAGAGTATAAACGAACAATCAGCATAAAAATGTTTCTCCTGTTGAATAAGGAAAATAATTTGGCTCAGAAAGCACGACAGAAAAGAGGGAAAAGGAATTAGAAAGTGAATGGAAGAGAAAAAAGGAATTAGAAAGTGAATTAAAAAACGAATAGACTGGTAAGAAAGGAAAAATGGAAAATTAAAGGGAAAAGAAAAAGAGAAAAGAAGAGTGAGATCAAAAAAGATAGGAAAAGAGAGAATAATTCTCTATTAGCTTTTCCCTGTCTTTTTTCTGCTTGATTAAACTTTCTTTAATTTCATCTGACTACTCTTTGATTTCTCTTGTTTTTATCTAATTTCTTTTTAATCTCTCTTTATCTTTAAAAGGGCGAAAGCTCCAAGACCTGCAAGAAGTACCGGGAGAGCTTTGAATCCAGGAATCGGAAAACTTTTCTCATCTGGTTCTGTGCGAGGTAATGCTGTATAGGTATCGTAATTGAAAACCGAGACTCCCAGGAAAGCCGGATCACTTGAATAATAATCTGAAAGTCCGGCAAAGAGTTCCTGTATAGAAAATTTATCCTTAAAACCTTCTTCCACAGAGACTTCGATTATTCCTCTTGAACCAGCGCCTCTTATCTCTCCCATCTCAAGTGCAACGGTATCAACAATTCCTGGCACTGAGTTAAGCCCTTCAATTTCCGAAGGATAAGCCCTGATGATGAAGAAATCGACAAAAGGAGCTGTTTCTTCGATTCTGGATGCGTTATAATTTAACGGGAGGCTTGCTGAGATGGATACATTTTCTTCAGCCTCTTTATTGGCTGTTTCAAACAGTGTCCTGTAGTCTATTGAGCTTTCTTTATAGCCTTCCCCAGCAGAGGAGTTTACGTAGATATCTATCCCGTCAAAGGGGGCGAGGGATTTTTCATTGTAACCCAGTATCGTATCCAGTAAACCCTGGCAGGTGTCGTCGGCTCCGTTTTCTGTGCAATTTATGTTTTCCAGGAGCACTGCGTGCACCGAAATTCCTTCTTCATGAGCCATCTTTACAAAGCGCTCGTATTGCCATACGTCCTTGCTGTCCACACTGAGGAAAATCGTATCTATGCCTGAGGAGTTGAGTTCCTCTACAAGGGCTGGGAAATCGAACCTGTAAGGGGAAGAAAGCCTGATTCCGGAGATATGCACATCGTACTCAGGGAATAGAGGATCGGGAGAGCCGATCTCATTTTGACTCAGGTTTTCCTGCGCCTGGGCAACTCTCTCAGGAGCCGAGGTTTCGGAGTTTAACTCGGACCCTTGAGCTGCCTGAGGCTCAGAAAGAGTTCCCGACTGAGAACTATTCTCAAAGGCGTTTTCAGAGTTGTTTCCGGAATTATTTTCGAAATTATCGCCATAATTATTTTTAGGAAGGTTTACAGAATTCTCCTCAAAGGTACTTTCTGAAGAAACTTCGTCTTCACCATGAACTGAAATAACCTTGACCGTAGGCTCGGCTTCGACAAATTTCCGGACAAAAACGTAATCGACTGCCATATAGCCTGTATTCTTCGATGCATCTTGGTAGGAAGCGGCATACAGATAAACACGCATTGGGAAATTGGTGATATAATCATTTGAAGCAAAATCCATTTTAGAGTCCCGGACGCCGTTTTTAAACCATGACACCTTGCGAGTACTGTTTTCTTCATACCAGGCGATTCCTGAGACATACCATTCTCCTTCAGGAACATTGACATCAGTTACGTCATGGAGAGTATTCTTTTGCTTCCTGTAGGTTGTTCCAAGGTTAACACGGCTTTCATTGGCAAGTTCGGTTTCATGTTTTATTTCGTTTTTTCTGCTGTCTATCTGATCTATGAAACCCTGCCGTAGTACAGGCCCTCTAGTATCCGTGCCTGTAGTGACTTTCATTCTTTTGACCACAAACATAGAATTAATTTCAAAACTCTTTTTGCTGTAAATCATTGAGGAGTCGTAAGCATGGACCTTCGGGGCTGCAACATTACAAATCCCATCTTTAACCTCAACTAGGCCTCCCCCTGCACTTTCAGTATTCCATTTAAGCTCGTTGAGGTTATTGCCCTCGAAGTTATCAAAAAAGTCGAATGTTTTCTCTCCATTGCTCATGGCTTCAGCATCTGGGTTCCCATATCTCATGAGGATTTTGCCGGTCTTGTTTGCAGGAAGAGACGGAAGCCTGACCCAGATAAGAGCTTCTTTATTTTCAGGGTCCCAAGTTTCAATCCAGTAATTGAGCGTTCTATCTCCTGACAAAAATCGAATATCTGAACCATCATTTTTTGCTTCTGAGAAATTGAAATTGGATGAGTTCAAACTAACAGGGACAGGATATCCTTGCAGAGTTTTGCCGGCGTTCTCAGTAACTACAATTTCCTGGGAAAAATTCCATGAATTTTCACTTGTGGATAGGTTCCACGTATTGTTTATAGCGCCCAGGGCGCAGCCTGTTAACAAAAATATGAGAAACAATGAAGTAATCCCGAATACAGTAGATCTTTTTGCCATCTTTAGAAGCCTCTCGTAAACCCTTTATTAAACCAGATTGAGATTAATATGAGAATTTTGACAGGTAATGGTTACTTACCTGAAAACAATAAACCTTTTCATAAATAATGTCTAAAATAATAAAGATAATGATATTAGTGATTCTGATAAAAAATCTGAAAAATGACGATGTTTAGGGAAAGGAATCCGAAACTGTAATAAAGAATCTTCGCAATTACAATTCAGATGACGCTTTTATCCAGTACCGAATTGAGAAAACTTATACAGGCAAATCCTCCTTTGCTTGAAAACGCTGTTGACATCGAGACCCAGATCCAGCCTAATGGGATTGAACTTACCCTGAAGGAAATAAAAACAATAGAAGGTCCTGGAGCTGTGGATTTTGATAATTCTGAAAGAAAGCTGCCAGATGGAAAATCCCTTGAATTCGGCAGTGATGGCTGGATTCACCTGCCTGAGGGAATCTATAAGATACTTTTTAATGAGGTTGTAAATATTCCCATGAACCTGGCTGCAATTGCAAAGCCACGATCAACACTTATTCGCTGCGGGGCTACCCTTGAGACTGCAGTATGGGACGCGGGATACAGGGGGCGCAGCGAGTCATTGTTGGTAGTTTATAATGCTTCAGGCTTCAGGCTGAAAAAAGACGCACGAATTATGCAGCTTTTATTCTATACGCTGGACACCGAGGTAGAAAAAGGATATTCAGGGATATACCAGAACGAAAATACAAAATGAACTCTTAAAAACGATGATAGAGATCTTTAGAAAATATATCGATAAGTATTTATTATCTGATCTGCAATATAACAGCATGAGCACTATAGGTAAATCCATAAGGATGGAACGTATCTTCAATCGAAATACGGGTAACGCGATTATTATTCCTATGGACCATGGAGTTAGTGCAGGTCCGATTGAAGGGCTTAGAAACCTTCAGGAAGCTGTAAACAAAGTCGCAGAAGGCGGGGCAAACGCCGTACTCGGGCACATGGGTCTTGCCAAACATGGACACAGGGGATACGGGCATGATGTCGGTCTTATAATCCACCTATCAGCTTCAACTTCTCTTTCCGCTGATCCGAACCATAAAGTTCTGGTAACAAAAGTAGAAGAAGCTATAAAAATTGGAGCCGATGCGGTATCGGTTCATATAAACGTAGGGGCTGAAGACGAGTACGAGATGCTGCAGGGACTGGGCTATGTGGCAGGAAAGTGCGATGAATGGGGAATGCCTCTCCTTGCCATGATGTATCCACGCGGAAAAAAGGTTCATTCTGAATATGATGTGGATGTTGTAAAACATGCAGCCCGGATTGGAGCCGAGCTTGGGGCTGATATCATTAAGACAAACTATACCGGAAGCCCTGAAACCTTTAAAGAAGTCGTTGAAGGATGCCCTGTACCTGTAATCATCGCAGGCGGCCCGAAAATGAATTCTGAAAAGGAACTGCTGGAAATGATTGAAGATTCTCTTGAAGCAGGAGGAAGGGGTGTAGCTATTGGAAGAAATGTTTTCCAGGCTCAGAACCCCACAGGTCTTGTCCGCAAAATTGCAAAAATCGTTCATGAAGGCGTGAGTGTGGAAGAGTTATCGAAATTAGGCAGGTAAATCTGAAGATTAAAAGCCTGATTTAGAAATTATAATTTGAAATTAAAAAAGACAAAAACGGGCGGAATTTAATTTGACAAAAACGAACGGAATTTAATTTAGACAGAAAATATAGTGTTAGAAAAAACGATGTTAAATCTTTCCAGTGGAAATGAAAGGGTTTTAATTTTTTTAGAACCTGAGATGAAACACCCTCAAACTAAAAACTTAATTCTCATAGCCCTATCCACCTGAAAATCCTTTAATCGGTTGCGATCCCCAAAATACTATTTTCTACTTTTGTTTATTTTATTATTATCGTTATTTTCTTTATCTTCTTAATCTTCTTTATCTTCATTGCTTTCTTTATCCTTTTTATCTTCGTTATTTTCTTTGTCCTCTTTATCTTCTTTATCCCTTCTTTTCAGATTTTTACCTTTGAATCTCTCCGGTTTATTTTTTTCTAAACAGGAAACATTTAAAATTTTATATGAGTCAATCTTTTGGACTCTTTTTTTGAATTTATTACCCTTAAAGTTGTAATTTTAACAGATATTTCTCAGGAAAGATTCCCCAGAATAAATCACTCAAGCATGGTATTCAGAATAGGGAGAACAACTGAGAAGAGTGAAAGAGATCAACTGAGAAGAGTGAAAGAAAACAACTGAGGAGAATTAAGCCGGAACTCATGTATATATTTCATTGAAAACAGGTTGTTAACCTGTAGATTCCAGTGGAAATAAGGGGATGCTGAAGCTCCCAGGAAAGTAGATAAAAAGATAAGAATGAATGCGCTTAAGTGAATAAATATTTACAGGCCCTCAAGCGAACTTTAAGAGATAAAATTGCAGACAAAGTGCCTGTGAGTCCTAAACAATCAAACCAAAACGGAAAAGAGAGACTTTCTAATATGAAAATGAAAATATTAGAGATAAATTGAGGAGTATATAGAAAAGAAGCAAAAAAGAGATAAACGAAAGAAACACAGATAGTAAAGAAAATTAATCCGCAGAAGTTTCCAGTGGAAATGAAGGGGTCCCTCTTTACAGAGATAAAATGAGGTAAGAATCTCAAAAAACAGAGCATAGATAGCGGAGAATTGAAGTAAAAAATAAAAAAATCTGGAAAATTACAAGTAGATAAGAAAAATTGGAGAAAAGTTAGGAATTAGAGATCAACAAAGGGAACAAGATCACAGCCTGTACATTTCAAGCACATGGTCTTTGCAAGCCCCGGATTGAGCCCATACTTCTTGAGGATTTCGGCTTCAAGTTTTGCGAGTTTTAACAGGCGTTCAGGGGACGGACGCTCAGTAAAACAGTCTCCAGCCCTCAGAGGATGCGGGTTTACCGGCCGCAGAATAGGGATTACTCCCATTTTTGCAAGTGTATTGACTCCCTCCCTTACAGAATCGTCACTTTCTCCAAGCCCGATTATAAAGTTACTGAAAACCCGGTTTTTTCCGAAAATGTTCACAGCTTCCTTCAGTCTATCCAGAATATAGTCAATAGAGAGATCTTCGCAAACTTTTTTGAAGATATCCCTATCCATAGTCTCAACATTATATTTGACTTCAGAAACCCCTGCCTCATAGAATTTTCTGGAACAGCCTTCCGTAGGATACACCGAAACTCCAATAGGAACGTTGTACTTTTTGAGAGCAGGAAGCAATTTGAGCACACGCTCCACCTCTCCTTCGAGAGAGGTTTCAACACCAGAGGTGAGGGAAATGGCTTTAAGATCTCCAGCCTGTAAAACCTCATCAATTATGCTCAGAACTTCCTCCTCACTTTTAATATGTCCCTTCAATTTGGGCACAGGGCAGTATTTGCAGTCAAATATGCACCTCTCACAAAGAGTTATAAAAGCCTGATCAGGACAGTGGGCAAGCGCAGGTTCAAGTTTCCCCTCCACAAGTTTTTTTCCCATATAGAAAAGCGCAACACTACCTTCGTTCTCATCTTTCAGAATAGAAAGTGGAGAGTTTTCTCTTACGCTCAGCCTTACTCGCGTTTTTCCCGATCTGAAGAATACTGAGCCTGTACCCGCTCCGGGACCCGCAGTTGATCCCCGAGCTCGTGGAATAAGTGAGGGATCTACGGAAACTGAACCTATTGAAATAAGGAAAGCTTTCATTTCCGGTGTAATTGACCTGCTTTGCATGCAAATGCTCCTTAAAGTAATTACAAAATGTAATTAATATAATTATAGAGCGATTGTAAAGTGATAATAAACAGCTACAAACGATCGTAATGTTAACACAAAGGAATTCAAGTTGATTATTTTTGTAGTTCCGATCTTCCCTCATCTTTACCAGGAGATATATAAATTATTCTTTTGACACAATTTATATTGTTTCCGGCCAGACCGGACCCGAGAAAATTTCCTGTTTTGCTTTGAATTCATCCTCTCAAACCTGAAATTCGAGCTTGAGAGGTATCTAAATTTCCTTAGTAAGACTAACCTTATTTCATAGATAGCTCTAAAGAAAATCCTATTCTCATTAAACTATCAATCAAATCTCGAGTTTAACGGGATAAAAAGAAGAGCAAGAGTTCAGCTAACACAGGCTAACTATGTTATAACAGTAGTATGATGTTAGAATAACATGCTAATGTTATAGTTATGCAATAATTTATAGAAAATAAAATAACGATATATGTTAAAAATTTTAAATATAGTTAATGCATAGTATAAATTGCGTTCTCATCCCTTTAACACCCCACTATTTAAATATCTACTCCGCAAGAAAGTGGATAAATCGGAAAGAGAATCAATCAAAACTCGCAACCCATGAACCCTATACCTCAGTATCTCTTCTCTGAGAATAAATCCCTTAAAGTCGTTCGGAACTTCCAGGTTCTTGGATGAGAACGCAATCTATTTTCAACAAAATTAAATTATATCGTCGGTCCTCCCTTCGAAGTACCTTATTTCTCGGACCGGCTATCTTGCCAGAAAATCGAAGATTTTCTGTGATCCCGAAGCGGAACTCGGGTGAGACTGCCAATTTTATATATTAAACAGATTATATTTCTCATACCGCCTAAAAACAAAATTACTGCACGAAAAAGAGGAAAAAGGCATGAAAGTCATGATCATAGGAGGTTTTCTCGGAAGCGGGAAAACAACCACTATACTGAGAATCAGCAGGCAGCTCAGCAATGCAGGAAAGAAGACTGCAATCATTGTAAACGAGATTGGGGAGATCGGACTTGATGGAGATATCCTTACAAGCCCTGGAATTGTAACCGAAGAGCTCACAAGCGGCTGCATCTGCTGCACACTCAGAATAAGCATGCAGTATACCCTTCAGACCCTTGAAGAAGAATATGAGCCTGACATTGTTATCATCGAACCGACAGGGATTGCCTTCCCGGGGCAGATTAGGGAGGAAATAGAAACGATGGAACTCTCCGAGCTTTCTTTTGCCCCGGTAGTGACTCTTGTAGATCCCGGTCGTTTCGGGACAGAAGCAAAAGAGATCCCAAAGTTTATCGAAAATCAGATAAGGGAAGCTGAGATTCTCTGCATAAACAAGATTGATATAACCCCTACCGAAACTATCCTTGCAGTTGAGAAAATGCTCTGTGAGATAAATTCTGCAGCCAGAATCCTGAAATTCTCGGCAAAACATGAAGATGAGAATTTCGAAAAGCTGTTTCTGCAGCTTGCTGTACCTGGGTTTAAAAAACCTTCCGAAGAAAAGAAAAACTCTGTTGAACTCTCCGAAGTTTCGGCTTATTCAGTTCTCTATACCCTTGGACCACAGTATCTAAGTCCTGAAGGAAGCAAACAATTTATAGAAGAAAATCTCCGGAAAATTCAGAATGAAATCCGGGAAATTAATTCTGAGTTTGTAGGGCATGTGAAGCTTTCCATGAAACTCTATGAATCTACGGCCAAGGGCAGTGTAACCTCTCCTACAGAAGTACCTCAGATAGAACTTATTCAGACCGGGGAAAGTGAGAAAGCAGAACTCAGGCTTCTTTCCGCTGTTACAAAGGTCCCGAAAAATAAGCTTATAGAGATTGTGGAGAGTACTCTTGAAGAGAATCTTGGGAAATCAGGAATAGTTTTTGAGAAAGAAATTCAGGAGCATGAGTATAATACTGGAAATCATATCGAACATGAAAAGGAGCAAATATGCAGGGTTAATATATTGAAAGATATGAAAACTTGAGGCTTAACTAAGAAAGTTGCAATTACACACTTATCCTTTTCGGAACTTTTTAAAAGAAATGGCTTTAATAGAAAAATAATGGTGTTTCTGCATGAGTGAAGAAGTCGATGAACTTGATGCGTATTTCGATAAAATAGGTGAGCCTACTGAAGGCGAAGCTGTCAAACTGGAACATATAATGATGGAAAAAGTTGCCATAAATCCTGCAAGAAGAAAGCTTCTCCGGATAGTTGGAATCTTCGGAAAGACTGAAAAACAATTAAAGGAAGAATCAGGATTAAACGATTTCCTCTTTAAGTTCAATATGGACTTCCTGCTAAAAGAAGGCTTTCTTAAATATGAAGAAGGAATGTATCGCCTGACTGATGCCGGAATTGCTATGCATGATTCAGTATGTTGAATTCGTTTTTTTACTTTTTTTATTTATAAATTAAATAGTATATTTTAATCCCCGGCTAGTTAACTCCATCCTGATTTTGAAGGCTGCATTTTGTTAAAAAGCGATAAGTTTTTATGTTTATCTTGTCAATGGCGTTATGACCAAACTTTTCGATAACCTATGGAAGTTTCAAAAACGTGATGTACAATTTCCAGGTATATATCGAGCAACCAAAAGGAGTGTGAAAAAAATATGCCAACAGTAGTTAATGCAGATGAATGTTCAGGATGCGGAAGCTGCGTCGATGAATGCCCCTCTGAAGCAATCACCCTTGATGAAGAAAAAGGAGTCGCAGTGGTCGACCAGGACGAATGCGTAGAGTGCGGCGCATGTGAAGAGGCATGCCCGAACCAGGCAATTAAAGTAGAAGAATAAAACGGCAATTAGTTGGAATAAGCTCTTTATTCCACTTTTCTTTTTCCTTTTTATCAATCATTTTTTCTTTTTCGGAGGTAGCTTTTTAGATGGTAGCAATTAAAGCGGGTATTTTAGGCGCCACGGGCGCTGTAGGGCAAAGATTTGTAGAAGCACTTGCAAACCACCCCTGGTTTGAGATTACAGCCCTTGCAGCATCCGAGAGAAGCGCTGGCAAAACGTATAAAGAAGCCGCAGGCTGGAGGTTAGACACTGCTATGCCGGAAAGCGTCGAAAACATCGAAGTTGTCCCGGTAGACCCAAAAACCGTAGATGCAGATGTTGTTTTCTCGGCACTTCCTGCAGACCTTGCCCTGACAGTAGAACCCGAATTTGCAAAAGCCGGTTTTGCAGTCGCAAGTAATGCCTCCTCCCACAGGATGGAAAAGGATATTCCTCTCGTAATTCCCGAAATAAATTCAGAGCACCTCGAGCTTCTCGAAATCCAGCAGGACACAAGGGGATGGGACGGATATATCATTACAAACCCCAATTGCTCCACAATTGTCATGGCCCTTACCTTAAAGCCTCTTATGCAGTTCGGGCTCGAAACCATACAGGTGGCTACAATGCAGGCTATCTCAGGCGCAGGTTTTTCCGGAGTTGCCGCAATGGCAATCTATGACAATGTAATTCCGTACATAGGAAGCGAAGAAAAAAAGATGGAGACCGAAACTTTAAAGCTCCTTGGAGAGTTCAACGGCTCTGAAATCGTGCCTGCAGATATAAGTGTCAGTGCTTCCTGTCACAGAGTTCCTGTTGTCGACGGGCATACCGAAGCTATCTGGGCTGGAATGAGAGATAAACCAACGCCTGAAGAAGTAAGAGAAGCTTTTCTAAGATTCGATCCAAAGCTTGGAGAACTTCCTTCCGAACCTGAGAGAGCCCTGATAGTAAGGGACGAAATCGACAGACCTCAACCGCGCCTTGACCGCAACATGGGGAAAGGCATGAGCGTCTCAGTAGGCCGTATAAGAGAAGGAATCCGTTATATCGCAATGGGACATAATACCGTCCGAGGCGCAGCCGGAGCAAGTGTACTGAACGCAGAACTCTTGCATTCCATGGGCAAACTCTGACTTGGATAGAGAGAATAATGAAAATTGAAGTGAAAGCCTTGAAGTTTCAGGCTTTTGCTTTAGAATTATATTCTTATTTCTATATATCAGCACCCTTTCGTGAATCTCAGGAGAAAAGCTTTCTTGCAGCCTCCTCTGACTTTCTCATAACCTCTTTAACAGGAACTCCACTCGCTTTTGCGATCTTTTTGCAATCCTCAAACTCAGCAGAGATATTCAGCAGGACGCCCTCAGAATCCCTGGCGACCTTGACCGCAGCTTCATATATCTGCCCGCCAACCTCAAATTTAACCGATTCTATCCACCTCGCAGCCATCAATCTGTGCCGGGTAGGGATAACCCTTACTCCCAGTGACCCTGTCTCGATAATTATCTTCCGGGCAAGCTTTGCAGTGTCCTCTGGTTTTGCAATAACTTTGATAACATGAGCCGGACGGCCTTTCTTCATTGTTGCCGGGAGAATTGCGACATCCTTTGCCCCCATAGCAAGCAATTCTTCAAACAGGTTGCCCAGGATTTCTCCGCTCACATCGTCAGCATTCGTTTCAAGCACTTCAATAATGTCAGGGATCAGACAGGAGTCAAGTTCAGACAGCACCCCCTGAAGCACATTGGGTCCTGCAAGTTCGGAATCACCAGCGCCGTAACCTATTGAAATCACCCTGCCCTGAGGAAAAGCTTCAATGGATCTTGCGAAATGGGCGAGAATAGCAGCTCCTGTAGGAGTAAGAAGCTCTTTTTGTTCAGTTTCTCCCCTGAAATAGAATTTTCCTTTTCTGAGAATCTCAAGGGTTGCAGGAGCCGGCACAGGCAGAATACCATGTGCGCTTGTTATTGTTCCACTGCCCACGTTTATAGGAGTACAGTAGATGGAATCACATTTAAGGGAATGGATAGCTGCAGACGAGCCAATTATATCGGCAAGGGCATCACTCTGACCAACCTCATGGAAATGGAGGTTTTCAAGGTCAGGCTGTCCATGAACAGAAGCTTCGGCTTCAGCCAGCCTCATGAAGATATCAAGAGCACTTGCTTCCACTCTGGGGGGCAGTCCTGCAGCTTTTACCGCGTCCACAAGTTCAGGATATGTGCGGACATGCTCTTTTTCAGGCACGTTTATCCGGACATCCAGGGCTTTTATTCCTTTTTTCACAACTTCTTTTATATCCACGGATACATTGGCAGAAGCTTCTATCAGTTCTTTAACCATATTTCGATCAGCCCCAAGGTCAAGAGTGCATCCGAGGATCATATCTCCTGCTGCTCCAGAAAAAGGGTTGAATACAAGAGCTTTCATAAGACTCCTTCCTGCATTTCAGTCCACTCCGCTGTTACTTTCCTTCTTGCTCAACTCTGTCTTCCCTGCCGCGGGTGTAGGCAGCCGCGATCATATTTGCGATCCTGGCAGCGTACGCTCCCGCAACAAATCCTGCATCAATATTTACAACTGCAAGTGTGGAACAGGACTGGAGCATGGCAAGCAGGGCAGCTTTTCCTCCGCCACCCGCTCCATAACCTGTCGAAACCGGAAGCCCGATTACAGGTGCGTCAACCAATCCCGAGACTATGGTGGGAAGCGTCCCTTCCCTTCCGGCTGCAACCACGATTGCTCCCGGCTTCGTAGCTTTCAATTTATGCAGTGCCGGGATCAGTCTGTGGATTCCTGCGACTCCCACATCATAAACCGTAACGGTCTCACAGCCCATTTCCGAGGCTACAACCCTGGCTTCTTCCGCAGCCGGGATATCGGCTGTGCCTGCTGAAACAATCCCTACAATCCCACCTGTTCTGGGGGCAGGCGTACCGTCATGGATAACAACTGTGCGAGCCCTGCTGTTCCATTCAAGTTTATCCTCGCCAAAAGCTTGCTTTAGGACTTCAACATGTTGCGGCGAAACCCGCGTAATAAGGGCTCTTTTGCTCTCTGCAACCATGACCCTGGCAATCTCCACAACATCGTCAGGGCTCTTACAATCAGCCAGGATGGCTTCGATCACTCCTGTCCGGCTTTTCCTGTGAGAGTCAAGCTTTGCTATATCGGTATAGGAAACAAAACCAAGACCGCGTGCTTGCTGCTTTGCAGTTTCAAGATCCATTTTTCCTTCCTTGACAGCCCTAAGTATATCAGTAAGATCCATGTAACACCTGCACTAAAAAAATTTACCTGCTTTAAAGAACCATGAGCTTAAACAATAAGTGGTCAAGCAAGAATTTATGGTTTAGGGGTTTTTAGGGCTTCTCGTTATATGGGATTTTTGGTAACTTAGCGAAAAAATACACAGCGATATATTTAAAAATCCGAATTGTTAATGTGTAGAGATCATCATGCTCATAGTACTCTCATTAGGCGGTTCAATTCTCGCAAAAAATCTTGATCCTGATAGTTTTTTAGAATATGCGGAAGTCCTTCGGAAAATCTCCAAAAAACATACTCTGCTTGTGGTAGCCGGGGGAGGAGAAGTGGCACGGAGTTATATCGATACTGCAAGGGCAGTTGGTGCTGATGAAGTAACCTGCGACTATATAGGCATTGAAATCACTCGCCTGAACGCACGATTGCTTGCCGCAGCCCTCGGGCCCGATGCCTCTCCGGAAATCCCGACGAATTATCTTGAAACTGCAAAGGCTATTCGTCCCGGGAAAGTAGTTGTAATGGGCGGGGTTACTCCTGGCCAAACTACAGACGCTGTTGCTGCAATTCTTGCGGAGTTCCTGCGGGCAGACTTGTTGATAATCGCAACATCGATTGATGGAGTTTATTCCGCAGACCCCAATTGTGATCCTTCGGCAGTAAAATATGATCGGATCTCCCCTGAGAAACTCATAAACATAGTCATGTCAATCGAAATGAAGGCAGGCTCCAAATCTCCTGTTGACCCTGTAGCCGCAAAAATTATCGAACGCTGTAAACTCGATGCCCTTGTTATGGATGCCCGGAACCCTGCCACGCTCGGCCAAATTCTCGACAGAGAAACCGCCAAAAAATCTCCCATATCCTGCGGAACCTGGATCACAGCAAAATTGTAAGGGTTAAACAGGACTCAGACAAAGCTCAGCCCAGTTTTTGGTTCAAGCACAAACATGGCGTCGCTTGACCAAAATCGTTGAGCTGCAAGCTTTTTAAGAAAAGGCTTGACCGAAAACGCTGTTTTTGATCAAACTTTTTTCCAAAAAGTTTGTGGTCAAGCTCTTTTTTGAAAAGGCTTGCGGAAGATGAAAAGTTAAACATAGGGGTTCCGACATACATTTCAATTAGCTTCTAACGTACACTCCAATTAGATTCAGATATACATCTCAATTAAGTTCTGATATGTTCCATGTATGGAAAACAGACCAGAATGCTGGTTTCTGTTTCCTGAGGTTTCTATCCTGAAGTTCCTAAAAAGAAGGAGGATTGGGGTCTTGAACCGGCTTGAAAAAAATAGTTCTTTTAAACAAAAAGAAACTACTTTCCGCTTTTTTTCCGCGCTTCTACTTCTGATTATGGTCTGCTCCTGGATCAATCCTGCTTTTGCAGCGGCAGGTGAGAAAGCCATTGGAGAGAAAAGGCAAATGGATGCCGTTATTACAGATTTTTTCTCAGATAATGAATTTGCGGATGTCACAGTCCAGTTTGAAAAACCTCTTGAAAATGCCTCTCTTATTTTTACTTTGAATTCGGGAAAGAAACTGCTTAAATCGGAAACTTTCTTCCTGGGTTCCGTGGAAAAAGGTCGGAAATTTACGAAAGTCCTGTTCTGGGGAGTTGAGAAGGATTTTAGAGAAGACAGAGATTCTTATACGGCACAGGTTTTTGTGAAAAATGGTAGTGAAAGCGTGGGCTTAAAAGAACTCTCATTTTCCTACCGGAATCCAGCGCTCTCAAAGCTTAAGCTTGTGGATTTTTCGGCAGATTCCGAGAAGGCTTCCGTTTTGATGAGTCTTACCAATCCTGCAGGTTTTGGAAGTGTACAGCTACCTGAACCCGGTGTGGTAGATCTTGATCTGAAACTGCTTTCGGGAACGGATGTGATATACTCTGAAAAACAGAAAAATATCCCTGTTACAAACACCTATTATAACGCAAGTTATTGGCCTTTCCTTCTGGAGAAAGGTAAAAACTATACTGCTTTTTTGAAAGTTCATTCCCACTCTCCTGACATTACCACAGCCTATAGATCAGATTTCATAGCCCAGGAAAAGGTAGAGATTCTTGATCTTGATATCGATGTGGATGAATACGGAGCAAGTATCACTATTATCGGAAGATCCCAGGTACCTTTTGATGGCTTTATAAGGGTTGTGCTGACGTCTGAGAATGGAGAAGTGCAGGTTTTTGAAGAGACTCCAGATATCCTGACTGCGGGAAAGGAAGATACTGTAGGAATAATCTGGCAGGGAGTCCCGAAGGGGGACTATAATGTAAAGATTTATGTGCTGAACCTCGAAGGAGAAATTCTGGACAGCCATGAAACGGTTCTCAGGGTCTTTGAGCCCGTCACCGAAGCAAACCCTATCGAGGAGTCCCCAGGCACTGGCTTTCTCGCAGCTATGGGAATTATCCTCTGTGCTGGAGTTCTTTCTAGTAGGAAAAAGTAAGCAAGAAGCTCTAAAAAAGAGAGAAAAGGCTTGAGAGTTTTAGAAATTTTTAGGGCCCTTAAAATCTCAGAAACTCTGGAAATTCTTAGAATTTTAAGAATTTAAGAACTTTAAAAGCTATGAAAGTTTAAAGCTGTAGAATTCAAACACAGGATCATCATGTTTGACCTCATTATTCGAAATATAATGAACAGGAAGGTCAGGAGCGGGCTGACAGTTTGTGGGATTGCCCTCGGGATATTTGCAGTTATCGTTATGGGGGCAATGTCTGAAAATTTCCACCAGACCTTTGAACGTTCCATGAGTGTGACAAGCGATAAAATCCGGGTTTTTGCCGAAAGCGGAGTCTTCGGAGGCGGACTCACGGATGATAAAGTAAGCGATGTACTCCGGGTGGCAGGTGTAAAAGACGCTTATGGGCTTTTAATGACCACTTTCGATGAGGACAAAATGGGAATGACCGGAAAACAGATCCTGGGTGTTCCCCCAGAGAAATCCAGTGTTGCCCTTTATCCCGTAGAATTGAAGGCAGGCCGTTTCCTCAATCCCGGGGATTCATACAATGTTGTTGTCGGGAGCAACATACAGAGGGAATATAAACTCCAGATAGGGAGCAAGTTTGAGATCCATGACAAATATTTTACGGTTGTAGGAATCCTGGATTACACTGGCTCGATTTTTGACAATGCGGTAATTATACCTCTCGAGACTGCGCAGGACCTCTATAGTGTAGGCGATTCAATTTCCTATATCTTCGCAGTGCCTGATGAGCGGGTAGATGCTGAAATGCTCTCCAAACGCATAGAATTCAGCGTTAAAGGCACAAGCACCCTTTCTCCAGGTGAGCTTGAAGTGCAGGCAAGGCAATCTTTTATGATTTTTAGCGTAATCACTATCAGTTCAGGTCTCCTTGCAGCAATCATAGGCGGGCTTTGTGTGATGAATACAATGCTCATGTCTGTTGCCGAAAGGACAAGGGAATTCGGGATTTTGAAAGCCATTGGAGCCGAGACCAGGGATATTTTGCTTCTTACTCTCGGAGAAGCCTCTGTTATGGGTTTCCTCGGGGGAATCCTTGGAATTCTTGTAGGCACAGGGGCTGTTTATATCATGAATGCTTGGCTTGCAAATACAAGGATTGTACTCTTCCTGATAACGCCCAGGCTTCTTATAATTGCCATGCTGTTTGCCTTGCTAATAGGGGCTCTCTCAGGGCTTTATCCTGCATACAGGGCTTCAAAAATGAGTCCTATGGAGGCTTTGAAGCATGCTTGAAGTGGTAACTGAAGTAAAAAGGTTTAAATTTCTGAAAGAGCCGGGGAAAGAGGTTGATAAGCAAGATTGGAAAAATAAAGGTCAGAAAATCATACTGCAGGTTGAAAACCTTTCCAAAACCTATTCCCAGGGGAAAATTTCTGTTCATGCCCTTCGCTGCGCCTGCATAACCGTGAGAAAAGGGGAATTACTTGCTATAATGGGGCCTTCAGGTTCAGGGAAATCCACTTTTCTCGCCCTTATAGGCACACTTGAAAAAGCTACTGACGGCAGAGTTATTCTTGATGGCATAGACCTCACAGCTGTGCCTGAAAAACTGCTTCCTCGCGTGAGAAGGGAAAAAATAGGTTTTATCTTCCAGCACTATAACCTTATCCCAACCCTTTCTGCGCTTGAAAATGTTGAGCTTTCCCTGCGCTTTTCCAGAGTGCCGAAGAAAGAAAGGGAAGAAAGAGCAAAGGTACTGCTTGAAGAGCTTGGCCTTGGAGACCGCCTTTCCCATAAGCCTTCGGAATTATCTGGAGGGGAACAGCAGAGAGTTTCTATTGCCAGGGCACTTGCGAATAAACCTGCCGTTATCCTGGCTGATGAACCTACAGGTGAAGTGGATAGCAAGACCAGGGACTCGATTGTGCGGATTTTTAAAGAATTGAGCGAAAAAGGGCAGACAATTCTTGTTGTGACACACGACCCAGAGGTAGCAAAAGAATGTTCGAGGGTGCTAAAGATTACGGATGGGATTATTAAAGATAATTAAAATCATTGAAAGAGTGGCTGGAAACTGGAGAAGTGTCGGAAAATGGAATAAAAATAAAAGAAATATATAAAAACCAAAATTTATCTTTTCTCAAATTTCTCCAAGCTCCCAGCCAAGATGCTCTTTTATAACAGTATATGCCATTGCAGGCGGGATGATTCCTATATCGGTTACGATCATATCGATATATTCGGCAGGTGTGAAGTCAAAAGCCGGATTTTTTACCTGCACGTGAGAAAGCTCTTTCAGGACTGCTGGATCTATGACCTCTTCTGCATCCCTTTCTTCGATCTCTATGGGGTTTCCGACAATAGTGCTCGGGCTAAACTTGAAGGTCTCGGCAGCGACCATGAAACTTTTCCGGGCTTCATGGGCGGCAAGGGCAAGCTGGGAAGTTCCAATCTTATTTACCAGGGCGCCGTTAGCTGCAATGGCGTCAGCCCCGACAATAACTTTATCCACGTCTTTCATGTAGTAACGCACTGCGGAATCTACAATCAGGGTTGTAGGAATTCCGAAATCGTTAAGATGTTGGATTGTCAGTAAACCCTGGCACCTGGGACGGCTTTCAGTGGAATATACCGAGATGTTTTTTCCGTCCTCAAAGGCTGTCGTGATAATAGAAAGAGCAGCGTGGGAGTTGCAATGGGTCATGATAACGTCCCCGTCCCGGATTCTTCTTGACCCGATTTTCCCAATTTTTCCAAGAGCCCTGTCAGCTCTTTCAATAAAGAGGTTTGCGTTTGTAATGATTTCCTGCCTTGCGTCCTCCACATTTCCCGAAGAGTACTTTGAAGCGAGTTTTACGGCATTTGGAAGGGAGACAGCGGTCGGGCGGGTACTTATGAGAAAATCCGAAACTTCCCTTATTTTGGCACTGAATTCTTCCATTGAGGTTACGTCCAGCCCTGCGGCATAGTCCCTTATAGCCTCAGCAGCAGCTTTTGCAATCCTGCCTGCGCCCCGGATTTCCATTGTCCGGATTTTTTCTGCGGTTTCCTGAACTTTTTGCATAGTATAAAGGATAGTGAGAGTGCAATTTATAACTATCTTCCACCTGTTCTGTAACCTGCCCTGACAGAAGTTCAGATTTCGGTTATTCTGTGAGAGATATTTCTGTAGTAAGCAAAAAGGTCTTCTCCCCACTGGAGGGCAACCGGATCGAAGCACAGGACATCTTCTTTATGGTCAAAAGTGCCGTCAGAAAAAGGCAGGGTAAGAGACAGAAACCTGTCAGTAACTACATGGGAGAGTTCTATTCTGCCATCACAGACGTAAAAACTCGCATTTTCGAGTTTAAGGAACTCACCTAACTCGGTCCCGTACTCCGTTTTTGTTCTTTCATAAACCGGACGGGTTACAAGGATGGAAATTTCAGCTCCCTCCTTTGCGAAAGTAAGGAAAAGAGATGGATAAAGAGGATGAAAAATAGATGCAATGCCATTTATTTTTTTTGATTTCATAAGGTTTTCTACAAATTCCCTGTGAGGCTCAAACAAACGTGTCCTGTCAGGAGGTTCGGAAAACGTGCAGTTAGCCAGTTCTCCTATCCGTTTCCGCAAAGGATCGGGTATGGACTCGACTGCATGATTCGCCCAATATTCGTATTTACTTCCGAAAACGTTCAGGACATCAATCATTGGCTGCATTTTGCCAGCTACCGCTATCCCGAGAGGAGACAGGTTGTAAACGTCGCCTGCCTTTAAAACCAGAGAGCTTTCTCTCAGTTTTTTCAACTGAGGAAGAATTGCCACCAGACCTACGTTCAAGCTTTCTTTGATCTCTGAGATTGATTTTGGCCCATCCTTCAAAAATAAAATAAGATTTTTCCTTTTTTCGGAGAGAAAAATCAATTCCAGAAGCTGGCTGTTCATGTTTTTGTTATATATGCAGCTACTTAATAAATATCTTCCTCATTATGTAGATGCAATTATACTGAGAACCGAACTATTAACAACCTGCTAAAGGCTTAAAATAAATGTCTGACTAATGCCAAATTATATATTTTTTGTGCAGAATCAAATATTAGAGATCATTAAAAACGTTGAAGTATAGAAAATACAGAATGTACAGATCATACTCTCAGTCCAATAAATTGAGTTTTGAGACGGCTAAATAATTTAATGCGAGGCAAATTTCAAAGTCGTATAGGTTATATACGTCTATAACATAAAGAGGAAGTCAACGATTAAGAGTTAAGGGGTTTTTGCTCTTAGTCGTAGGGGTTGAATCACGCGATTGGGAGCCTATCAGAGGTGGCAAAAGGCTCCCAATTATAACAACTATTTTTGAAGAGTCGTATGTACAGTAAGATATTATTCTTAAGGTTTTTTCACTTATATACTGAATAGGACAGATTATTGATTATTTATACTATATAAAATAAACTGAATCGCGTCCGGCGCTTGTAACTGAAAAGGTTAAATTCTACCTGCATTTTTCCATAAGTATCCAGGCACATTGGAAAAGTCTGAGTTAAGGTTCATTAAATCTAAGTTGAGGTTCATTAAATCTAAGTTGAGGTTCATTGAATCTAAGTTGAGGTTCATTGAATCTGAGTTGAGGTTAATTATGATTTAATTCAGATCCATTAGAATCGCAAATTTTAGGAAGCAGGAGAAGAAACTGTTAATATTCAAAAGCTATAAGCTTCGAAGACAAGCCTGTTCTTATTACGAGAAATTATTTTTGTAACATTAATTGAATAAAAAATCTATAAATAGTATCTGGATTATATGAAATTATTTAACCAAAGTTAATCACTTCCGTATGAGTCTAAATGAAAATTTAATGGAATAGGAACAAAGAATCAGGAGTCAAAAAGTTGAATTTCGATACCGCAGTACAATTTCATGGACATGTTTGCCCTGGGCTCTCCATTGGCTACAGGGTAGCAGTACTTGCTGCTGAACGCTTCAAAGATCGAAGCAAAGATGAAGAGCTTGTCGCAATTGTAGAAAACCGGTCCTGTGCCGTGGATGCGATTCAGGCAATTAACGGCTGCACCTGTGGGAAAGGGAACCTTATTTTCAAGGATCACGGGAAACATGTTTACACGTACTTCAAAAGGGGCGATAACAAAGCCCTGAGGATTTCTCTGAAACCCGATGCTCTCCCTCAGGACGAAAAGCATATTGCACTCTTTGCAAAGCTTAGAGCTGGTACTGCCAGCTCTGAGGAGGAAAAAGAGTTTAGAGAATCTCACAACGCAAAAAGCCAGAGAATCCTGGAAATGCCGGAAGAGGAACTTTTCCGTGTCAGTGAAGTGAATATTGAGCCCCCGGAGAAAGCCATAATCTACCCCACAGTCATATGCAGCAAATGCGGAGAAGGATTTATGGAACCCCTGGGAAGAGTTAAAAATGGAGAAATTGTCTGCATCTCCTGTTTTGAGGCAAAAAATGAGTGAAAATTCAGAAAATGCTCCCGAAAAAGTTGAGTTTACCCCCATAGGCTACGTGGAAAATGACTACTTTAAACCGGAGTATAAAGAAGAGGTCTATGAGAAGGTTTCAAAAATTGTCCTGAGAGAAGATCTGGTAGACGGCCTTTACAGGGTAGAAGAGCTTGAAAAACTCTATATCCTCTTTTATTTCAGCAAATCGGAAGGTTATAAGCTGATACACCGCCGCCGTTATGACGGAGAGATGTCAGGGGTCTTCGCAAGCAGAAGCCCATACCGGCCCAATGGGATAGGTCTTACCCTTGTGGAGCTCTTGAAAGTAGAGGGCAACGTGCTCTATGTAAAAGGCCTTGATGCCATCAATGGGACGCCTGTACTGGACATTAAGCCATACATGAAAGACCTTGAAGAAAAAGAGAAAGAAAATACGAAGTGAAAAATCGCAAAAAAACAGTATCTAAAACCGATAAATCAAAAAATAAAGCCTTTTTTCAAATAAAAAAGAAAAGGGGAATTACCCTTTTCTAAGTTTCATTTACATTTTCTTTTTCCGGAATCCCAGATAAATTCCACCCACCACTGCTACCACAAAGAGAGTTCCAATGATATCAGCTCCTGAGAAGGACATACCACCACTTTCCGCTCCTTCAGACGATTCTTCTTTCTGCATCTCATAACCTTCCACGTAGTCAGGATCTGCAGATTGTCTGACCTCAGGGGCAGGTTCAGGGGAATCCACACCATATCCTGCATCAGAATTCTGAACGGTCTGGTTGCTGACCGGTTCTTCGGTGTTTGATTTGGCAGTCTGGTTAAGTTTTTCGGCAACACTCGTCTGGTGCCCATTGCTGCTCCTATGCTCTTCAGTCCTTTCCTGCTTAAGAGATTCCTGCGTAGCCTCTTCAATCGCTTCGACAAAACCGGGTACTGATACAAGGCCCGATACGTAGTTGTTGAGGAGAGAATTCCCACAGGTGTGGTGGCAGCAGGTAACCCCGTCTTCAACCACGGACTCTGCATATTCCTCAGCCAGGCTTTTGAGGACATCATCCGATGCATCCCAGCTCCCCTTGCGGGCGGTCTCCAGCATCCGGGCAGTCATGGACTGGTATGCGTAGGGGTTGTTCTGCTTTACCCAGTCGCTGAGTTCCTGGTCTGCCATATAGGTCTGGTATACCTTATTCCACATATCATCGCTGATCAAATCCGGGTTTGTGGCTTCCCAGCCCCAGAGGTTTTCAACGAAATCCGACATTTCCCTTGCTCCTGCATAGCCGTTTCCCTGCATGCCGTCAATCCATCTGGGATTGAAATATCGGGAATAAGTTTCCCTTTTGAGGAATTCTTCCAGGGTTTCGGTTTTCTCATCCCCTCCGGCCAGCATATTCGTAATAAATGAATCAGGATACTCCCCTCCGGAAACGGAACTGACAGCAAGATTCAGCCCTCCCAGATACTGGAAAAAGTCATCGTTGTCAAGGGTCCCGTAAAGGTTTGTGCTCCGGCTGTGAACTGTGGCTTCAACCCCTTCAAGGTTCTTTTTGAAAAGGTCCTTAAGGTTTTCGCCCCAGACGTTTTCTCCGTAAGCATTGCACATCCTGTTGATGTAAAGATCTGCAAGAGCATCATTGCTCTCCCAGGTATCACTTGCTGAAACAGCGTTCGGAAGCCCTGTGCCGTAGGCGCCGTCCTCAGACCCGAAAATCCTGAGCAAGGAAAGGTCCAGTGCCTCACTTTCATTAAGGGAACCCTCACTCATCAAAGAGGTCTTCAGAGCATCAGCATTTTCCCGGATATAGTTAGGGGAATCCTCCTGGGCATAAGCAAGTTTTACAGCTTTATCCAGCAGGCGCACCTTGTCAGGATACATATCCCTGTAAAGCCCGGAGATCTGGATTACCACATCAATCCTGGGTCTCCCCAGAGTCTCCATAGGGATAGCTTCCACATCAACCACCCTGCCGCTGTTCCATACAGGCTTTACCCCGAGTAGAGAGAGGATCTCTGCTTCCATAACCCCTTCATGCCTGGTAGTCTCTCCTGCCCATAGGACATAAGCCACTTTTCTCGGGTAATTCCCGTGCTCGGCGAGATATGCTTCAAGCATCTGGTCAGCCATCTCCTGCCCGAGAGTCCAGGCGGCTTCCGTCGGAACTATCCTCTGGTCAAAAGCATAAAAGTTTCTCCCCGAAGGCAGTGCTTCAGGGTTTCTAACAGGGTCTCCTCCCTGGTTTCCGGGGATGAACCTGCCTTCAAGGGCATTTAGGACCTGCTGGATTTCCTCTTCCCCGAGAGCCAGGTTTGCAGCGTATTCTTCTGCACTGACGAGGAAGGTACTGACAGTCTCATTGCCTGTCCCGAGGACCTGCACCTGAGCCTCCGTGGAATTGACTCCCTGGTTAAGGACAAGATCAAGCAGATAGAGCTGGGAACCTTCGGTTTCATTGAATTCACTAACAGAATCGGCAAAGTCAGTCCCTAGCATGGAATTCACCATACCCACAAGCTGTTCCCCTTTCGGGCTTGTACCCAGGATATGCAGCCCGTAAGGCATTGATTGGCCCTTGTATTCATCCAGCAGCTCTTCAAGCCCTTCAAGGAAAACGGCATTAAAGTAAGTCTCGTTATTTTCCGCCTCTGTCATATTGAATTCTTCATCCAGGGAGAGGGATAAGGTTAGGTTTAAAACTTCAGACCTGTGAGCAGCTTTAAGGGAAGCATCTGCCTCTGCCTGCCCATAGTTGTGGATAGCTTCGCTCAGGTTTGCATAATCCCCATAGCTTCCCGCAGAAACAATCGGAGGGACAAGATGGTCGACTATTACTGCTCCTCCTCTGCGTTTTGCCTCATTTCCTTCCCCAAGCCCGTCCATAACGTAAGGATAAATAACAGGTAAGTCCCCGATCATCAGGGAAGGCCAGTCATATCTCGAAAGCCCGAACTCTTTTCCGGGAAGCCATTCCTGAGTCCCGTGCCTGCCGAAATGCACAAGGGCATCACTACCAAATCCGCCTTCTTCTTCGGAGTGCTGGAGCCAGAGATAGAACGCAATGTACTGGTGGTGAGGAGGAAGTTCAGAATCGTGATAAAGGGCTTCACTGTCATCAAGCCAGCCTCTCGAAGGCTGAGGAGCCAGAAGCACGTTATCCCCTACCTCAATTCTGGGGATTACAAGATATCTTCCACTCTCGTTTTCCCAGACCATGATCTCTCCAGGAGCAGGGCCCCACTGTTCAATAACCTCCTGCTGTTTCTCTTCAGGAAGTTCAGAGAACCATACTTCATATGTGCTTTCAGGGACGAGAACTACCTTGCCTGTAGCAACCATCTTCTCGAGTTCTCCGGGAGCCCAGGTACCTATATTGATGCCCTGGGTAAGCATCAGATTAAGTAGCTCGGTTTCATTCAGGGACTGGTTTTCATTAATGGCATATCCTCCGGCAGCCATAGCATCAAGCAGGCTTGACAAACTTGGGACGACATCGAGGTAAGAAGCCCCTATGTTGTCCTTTCCTCCTCCGTGGTTATAATAAATGATAGCAACTTTCTTGTCGGAGTCAGGAATTTCCCCAAGGTTTACCCAGCTTTCAACCCGGTCAATGAGCCAGTCTACCTGGTAGTCTATAGAAACCGAAGTCTCGGTCCCGGTTTCGGGATCTATTTCAGTGGCAGCCATTATTACCGGGTCAATAGCTCCCCAAAGTTCCTGCAAATCGAGTTTCATCATTTTATCCGCGGGAAGCGGCCTGCTGCTAGCTTCATACCCGGTCCTGTTCATGTAATTGTTAACTATGCCGTTGATTACAGGCACATCAAGCCCCTCGGCATCAAACTTGTTTCCAAAGTACGTAAAAGAGATGATAGCGTCTACAAGTACCTCGTCACCCTGCTTGAAGAAATCTCCCGAGGAAAGGTTATCAGACCCGTAAGTAGCAATAACATTGTATTCTCTGGCTTCCAGTTCCGAAATCAGAGCGTCAATGGGCTCAATCTGGAAGGGGAAATAACTCTGGTACATGGTAATAGCAACCGTGGGCTTTGCCGGATCGTAAACATGTCCTCCGTCACTCCTGTTAGAGTACCAGGTGAGGTATGTATCAAGGGAATCGGTGAAGTAACCTGTCATGTTTGTATGGTAGATAGCCCTTTCAGGAAGTGTGTGTGGGTCCTCGTACAGGAGGTCAGTTCTGCCGCAGCAGTCACTGGCTATGCAGAATAAAAGATTTTTCAGGTTACTCTGGTCGTAAGCCCCGTTGAGCCAGTAATTGTTGAGTTTTTCCCTGTAGCTCTCTATCAGGTCTGCAGGAAGAGGGATGCTCTCGTTCAGCAGGGTATCGTCGTCGATAACCACACACCCGTTAGAAATTGCGCTGTCTACTGTGGGTGTAAGCTTCCGGGCAGTTGAAGGGCTGAGCATGTTGATGTAGATGATATCCATACCGCTCAGGTCAACATCGTTTTCCATAACATAATCAGCCATAAAACAGCTAAGGGAAAGGTTCAGGCTGCTGTTGCCGTTGATCTCCTCCATCAGGTTTTTGAGGGGAAGTTCATGGCTCCGGTACCCGGTAACAATAGCAATATCAAGTTGCTGACCGGGGCTTGAGTCTACAGGAGTTTCCTTTACCTGCTCTCTCAGCAGAAGAACTTCTGTGAACCCCAGAGAAATAGGGTCTCCTCCCATCTGTTTTTGTCGGGTGAGCCCGCGGATTGAAGAGGCTCCTTCCAGGGGAACTCCACTGCCCTTCAGGTCAAGAATTGCCTGGGATTCGGTTTCATCAATATCCCTGCTTGAAGTATCGAGGTTTACAGAAAGATCTGCCCCCTGAACCTGGATCTGTTCATCGGCACGACGCCATTTGTCCTCACTGGAAATAGCAACAAGAGTATAGTTTCCATTGGGAATACCGGAAAGCAGATAGTTTCCCTCAGCGTCACTTGTAGTGTTAGCAACAAGTTCGTATTCCGTGCCTGTACTGCCCGCCGCCGGAGAAGAAGAAAATAGCATTAAAAGGATTAAAATTGTCAATCCGGAAGCCTTAATTTTTTTGTTAAAAGAATTTTTATCAACATTAACCTGTTCTTTCATAATCCTGCTCCAGAATATGATTAAGCTTATTGCTGTGAGAGCCACTTATCGCGGAATTGTTCGGATGCCTGCAAAATACTTTATAATTTTATTTACAGGATATCGCCGCCAGAGATACCAGTACATTCTGGTAGAAAACCCGGACTACACAGCAAAGAAATAACAAAAGTAAACTTTACCTGTCATTCAGGGAAAAACATCACTCAAATATTGGTTGTCAAAAGCTGTTTTTGATAGATATAGCCCAATAAAATATCAGTACCTCACCTCAAAACATAAATAATACCGGATAATTTGAACGCAATTTTACTTTATTTGCATAAAAACCTGCGATTATTGGTAACAATTATTAGCCTTGGAGATAACAAGAACGGAAAAGCGATAAAAAGAACAGAAAAGGATACGGAAGATAAGAAAAAAATATCAGGAAAAATTTAAGTCAGGGCTAAAAAAAGGAGAGAATTAGAGAGAGGAAAATGAAGAGAAAAGAGCATAAAAAAGCCCTTTTCTTCCAAAAAGCATTTAAACCTTCTTTTTACGGAATCCCAGATAAATTCCTCCAACTGCTGCCAGGACGAAAAGAATTCCGAATATGTCAGAGCCGGAGAAAGACGGACCTCCACTTTCTTCTTCCGTTACAGGAGTTTCTTTCTGCATCTCATAGCCTTCCACGTAATCGGATTCCGAATTCTGGCGGACTTCAGGAGCAGGTTCTGGAGAATCCATTCCATAGCCTGTGCCGGAGTCCTGAACAGTCTGGTTGCTTTCCTGTGATTCCGAACCTGATCTGGATGTCTGGTTAAGTTTTTCAGCAACACTTGTCTGATGCCCTTTACTGCTACTGCTGCTCTGAGATTCTGTTATTTCCTTGGTCTCGACTCTGGTCGCTGATTCGATCTGCTCAGCATAGCCAGGAACAGATACCATCCCGCTTACGAACTCGTGAAGCAGGGGGTTTCCGCAGGTATGGTGGCAGCATGAAGCCCCGTTCTCAGCCACAGACTGTTCATATTCCGTTGCAAGGCTTTCAATAACGTCTTCCGAAGGTGCCCAGTAATCGTGCCTGACAGCTTCAAGCATCCTGGCAGTGATTGACTGGTAAGCGGCCGGGTTATTCTGTTTGAACCATTCTCTCATGGCAGGGTCATTGGAGTAGGTCTCATACACCTGCTGCCAGACAGTGTCATCCACAAGCTCAGGGGAACTTACTTCCCAGCCAAAGAGGTTGTCCACAAATTCGGACATCATACTGCCGCCTGAATACCCTGAGTTCTGCATGCCTTCAATCCACCTGTCATTGAAATATCTGGCTCTCAGGTCCTTGCTGAGGTATTCCCGCATTCCAAGCATCTGAGCCCCGTCGGGGTTGCTTGTATCAGAAACATACATTTCAGGAGTTGTCCCGTCACCTTTTACATACCTTGTTGCAAGGTTCATGCCTCCGAAATACTGGAAAAAGTCGTCGTTGTCAAGAGAATCGTAAAGGTTTGAAGAGGCTGAATGTACCGATGCTTCAACATTTTTCAGGTTCCCTTCAAGGAGGCCTCTGGACTGTATTCCCCAGAAATCCTCTCCGTAGGCGTATCCCATCTTGTCCAGGTATACGTTTGCAATGGCTTCTTCGTTTTCCCATGTCCCGCTTGCACTGACAGCGTCCGAGACCCCTATATCGTAGGTGCCGTCCATTACCGCAAAGCAGCGCATTGTTGAGAGTTTTGTTGCAGTATCGTTGTCATATCCTGTCTCAACAAGGGAACCGTAGAGTGCAAGTGAACTCTGGTTGACGTAGTTGGGATAGTTTACGGGGGGGAGAGAGCTTGCAAGTTTTACAGCGCTGTCCACCATTTTGATCTTATCCGGGAAAGCATCCCTTATCCCTGCCGTACTATAGACAATATCAATACGCGGCCTCCCTGGCTTTGAGCTGTCGTAATTCGGCAGCAGTTCTTCTTCGGGAATAACTTCGACTCCTGTCACATACCCGTATTCGTCCCATACGGGCTGGATCCCAAGCAGGTAAAGAATTTCGGCTTCCAGGGTCCCGTGGTCGCCGATAAATTCAACACCGAACCTTGAGAATGAAACCTTTTCAGGGTATTCCCCGTGCTCACTATAATAGTCCTCAAGCATCTGGATTGCAAGGGTTTTCCCGACTTCCCATGTTGCTTTTGAAGGGTACAGTTTTGAATTTACGCTGTAATAGTTGCGCCCTGTCGGTACGGCATCAGGGTTCATTATGGGGTCAAGCCCAGACGCCGGCGGGATAAACCCTCCATTCAGGGCTGAAAGAATCCTGTCAATTTCCACATCACAGCCAAGAAGACGGTCCCTGTAGTCCAGGCCAAGCTCAAGGTCAGGTGTGACAGAACTGTTGGTCTGCCCGTAGACTGCAATCTGGGCAGCGGAAACATCTGTATTATTTGTTACAACTTCCCAGACAAGTTTAGTGACTTTTGTATCATTTAACGGAATCCCGAGAGGATAAGCGGATTCTGGATAGAAGGCTGCAGTAACATTATCCTCAAAGCTCCCTCCGAGCATAGCCCTTACCATCGCAGATAATTCGTCTTTCTCAGGGTCTGTCATGTTTGTCCCCGGAACACGGCTGAGGATATGCATTCCGTAGGGGATATTTTCATTTCCTATGTCTTCCAGGTACTCGTGAAGGACATCTTTTACAAAACTTTCAAATTCTTCATCACTGTAGTTCTCGAGATCAGTTACGTTTTCCATTCCCAGGTCGACACTGAGGTTGAGTGCTATTATCTCATCAATTATTGCCTGCTGGTATCCTGCCCTGGTCTGAGAAGTAATGCTGGGCTCATAATACTGCTGGACATTAATTGAGAGGTTCAGCAAGCCTCCGTAAAGTCCGCTCCGTTCGAGAGTAGGGGTCAGGTGGTCGATAATAAGGGCGTTACCCCTGTACTCGGCGGTTATTCCCTCTCCCACGTTGGCAACTATGTAAGGATATATGTTTGGCAGGTCCTGAAGAAGCAGAGGAGACCAGTCAGAGGTTCTGTTCATACCGTAAGTGGGCCCCGGAAGCCATTCATGCGTACCGTGAGTCCCCAGGTGAATAACTGCATCGGGCTGCCATTCATGGTTTAACCAGAGGTAGAAAGCTATGTACTGGTGTGTTGGAGGTACAACATTGCTGTGGTAAAGGGTATCGTTGTTTTGCCCCGTTCCCCTGGCAGGCTGAGGCATGAGCCAGACATTCCCGAAGCGCACCGTGGGTATTACGATATATTTTCCGGCTTCATTCTCATAGATCATAACACTCTTCTCTTGAGGCAGATCTTCAGACCAGGGCTCTCCCCATTCAGCTGTTACATTAGCTCTCAGGTCTTCCGGAATTTCAGACTCAAACCACTCTCTGTAAGTCTCCATGGGTATGAGATGCACCCCCCATTCAGTCCTGTTTTCTACCATTTCGTTAAGAACACCCGGAGCCCAGGAGCCTACATTGATACCCTGAGTCTGGAGCATCTCCAGAAGAGCGCTGTTATTTTCTGGAATTCCGGAAACTTCATACCCGCTTTCATTCATTGCATTGAGAAGGTCAAACATGCTCTTAGTTGTGTTAAGGTAATTTGCTACTATGTTGTCCTTTCCTGAAGGATAATTGTAGTAGATGACAGCTACTTTCTTGTTCTGATTATCTTTTAACTTAAGCTCTGCCCAGTTGATAGACCTGTTTGACATCCAATCAATCTGAGCAGGCAGGGGTTCGTAGTTGCTTTCACCGGTTTCGGAATCATAATTGTCGATCCCTATTACAATATATTCGAAAATCCCGTCAATACTCGGGAGCAGGGTTTTGTACACAACCTCATTATTCGGTATGCCCCTGTTGCTATCAGCAACATCAGTAGAATTAGCAGGGTTGTTAACAACAAGTCCAGTAAGGACTGGAACATCTAGGTCTGTAAGCTCCTGTACCCCTTTATCAGGGGTTTCGTAATTCAAACGGAAACTCTTAAGAGAAATTACACACTGGACAAGAGGCTCCCCGTTTTCATCAAAGTAAAATTTGTGGATATCGTTGAAAGTATCAAAACCCGCGATTACATTGCAGCCCTTTCCTTCCAGGTCGCGGATAAGGGCATCTACGACTTCAAGATTGTCTCCGGTATAATCCGAAGCATGGAACCATATCCCGATAGTGGGCTTACTTTTATCATAAACATGTTTTGATTCATTGAAGTTAGTTAAGTTAGTTGAGTTAGAATACCATTCAAGGTAATCGGTGGTGTTCTCGAACCAGTCAGGCTGGGATTCGTCAGTTGGAGAACGGGCGTCAGGATGGTAAAGACCTGCTTCCGGGAAGTCTACTGGATCTTCATAAACCCAGCTGCCTGTAAGTTCAGGTTTGCCTCCGTACGTTTTTGCAAGATAAATAAGGAAGTTTTCAGCATTTTTCTTCAGAACTCCCCTTGTACCCATATTGTAAAAGAATTTCTCCTCAGTAGAATTGTATGGTTCGGTTCCGGAAAAAATTCGATCATAATTTGAAGTATTTATATATGCCGTATCTATTGCAGAAGAGATGTCTATGAGAACGGTTCCATTTTCATGAACTCTTTTAAGGTCGTCCCCGATATCCTTGAACTGCGACCAGAGCATATAGGAAAATATTATATCCTGATTTTCAAAAGTTACATTACTAAAGTCCGAGTAACCCGAAATATACGTTACATTTATACTTGCATTGTATGGATTGGACTGCTCTGCCACAGCAAGAGCGCTCCCATCATAACAGATGAAAGTAATATTTACGTGATTTTCATCAGCCGATACATTTTGTGCTAGCAGTAAAAGAACCACTGCACATAAAACCAATAATCTACTTTTTGCTGTACGCATCTTATCCCCAGAATAATGTCTCATAAACTCTGGAGCACCCTGTAAGGAAAGTAATCAGGATGCTTAGTCCACTGATCATTTTTTGTTAAAAGGTTGCGAATTTTAGAAACTGGGTGCTTTCGATTTTGGCTTGCAGTTCAAGCCCGGGACTTCCAGAAACTAATAGGCAGCCGATTTTGTATTTCAGAGTCAATATTCCGAGCATTGGGGAATAAAATACATAAAACAAAGTTTTCAGATTATGATTATTAGCTGTTTGGATAAAGAGGTCAGCGAATGGCATTTTTATATCCTATATTATAAATTTTCATAGCTCTGAAACTCAAAAACAATTACTCAATTGAAAAGTAAAAACTCGAAAACAATTACTCAATTGAAAGTAAAAAATGGGTAATTATCAATTTTGAATGTGGTTTCCTACAAGAAACCATTTCAAAAATTACATGTTAGATCAAACTTATGAAGCCATTTAACCTTGCTATTGAACTCTAGTATAGGGCTCTATAGAGAAGTTCTACCAGTAAAACCTGGAATGCGAAAGCGAGAACCAGTAAATATTGGCTCCAGGACAGTATAACCACAGTTAAAATACCGTACATATCTACCAATTTATTGGCGGGAACTGTCACTTGAAGAGGATGCAGTTGAAGTAGATATGTTGCCCTCAGAGTCCTCAGGCACGTAAATTACTCTGCCGTCGGCAAGCCTATAAGCCGTTCCAAGAGCTTCTCCAGTCCCTCCTCCTATATTATCGGTCATGTTCATGACTTCAATTGGTTTCCCTTCTTCTTTAATGATGATTTTCATATTCTGAGCTCCTGGATTTTTGACAATGGTGAAATTCTCGTTGGAACTCAGAAGTTCTGGGAGGTGATATGACATAACAAGCGCAACCAATAGGGCTACAGAAAAGACCATTGCAACATCAAAAACATTGGCAATGTTGGCCATAGGGCTTTGCTCATCCTCATCTTTTAAAAGCCCTGTCCGCCTGTATCTTCTGGATTTTCTCATGATTTATTCCTCGTTATTAAGAGATACTGAATTCCAGTTTTTCTCCTCAATTGTATCCAGGATATAATCTATATCTGACATATCTTCCCAATACCAGCGCCGTCTGACCTGCGTAAGTACATAGCCTATTATGGCCACGAAAAGCCCTACTACTGTTGTCGCAAAGGCAATCATCAGGTTTTGCGCAAGGGTTCCGATATCTCCTTTGGAAAGCCCTATCAGGGCAGGACCTAATGGGATAAGCGTTCCCATAAGCCCAAGCATAGGACCAACTGTTGAGGTTATCTTTGTATGCTCAAGGCGTTTTGCCATTCTGATCTCGTATTCCTGAGAAAGCCTTTCAATTGCTGGAAAATGCCGCTCTTCCAAATATTTTGCAGCATCTCGTGCAAAAGAAGTGACTATGTAATTTTGTTTGATATTCCCAAGGGCTTTAGATGCCTCCGAAAAATCCGAATTTTGAAGTTCACACTCGATTTTTTTACAGTTAGATTCCAGATTATTCCAGTCCCTGTGCCTTTTTGTATACTCTGAAAGAAATTCTCCTAATTGTACCAAGGAAAGAAATACAAGAAGAGTGAGAAAGAACATTACAGGGATTAGCAAAGACGATGAGAGGACATTCATCATATTAGATAATAAATTCATCAGGCTCACAGGTCATGCCTCCTTATACGCTCCAGGAAAAAACCTGCAAAGACAATGACTCCTAAAGCCATAAGAGGTATAATTTCTGTTTCTCCTGCTGCAGTTGAAACAAGATTCATACTTTTTGTCTGTATATACGCTGGGATAAGTAGAGCCCCTAAAAGATAGTAAATCCCTATCAGCATCATTGCACTGCCCATAGTTTCAGGGGTTTTTCCAAGTCGGACCTTTCCAAACCTGAAAACAAAAGAAAAAGCCACAACTGCTATAAAAAAAGCAAGCCCAACAAGAAATCCTACTTTAATCCCGGAAAGGTTAAAATTTTCTGAAAGCAGCAGGCAGGATGTAGCAAGGGCTGCTAGACAGACCGGGCATGGTATGGATATAGCGAGGAAAGTGTGCCTGGAAACATCTTTTCCTGAATTCCACTTTTTCTGGGTGTAAATCCCGGTTATTATAAGGAGCAGAGAAACAAGTACATGGATTCCCATGCCCATTGAGGAAAACTTTTCAAAAACTTCCAGGTTTATGTTATCAATTACGCTTCCGAATAAAAGGGCCAGAAGAAAATAGCTGCCTCCAACCGCTAAAATTGCTCTTGTACTTATGTTTGAAAATCCGCATCCTATTCCAGATTTAATTCCAAAAATAAGGATTCCTACCAAAATACCAATGACAGTTAATGCTGCAGAGTCCATAATACCTTTTGAGCATCTATAGTACAATTAAATAAAAATTGTTTTCCGGATAATATTTGTTATCTCTCAGGATAACAAGGGCATATGCAGTACACATTTTCAGAATAGACTTTAGCTTGGTCCTGTTTTTTCTACCTGAGAAAGTGAATAGAGTTTAATAAGTTAAAACCAGGCATATGTAGAAGTTAAGTTAGTAATGGAATAAAATATTAATACAGTTTCCTTTCTTAAACAACATCAGCCGACGATGGTAATAAAAATGAACATGTAATTTAACAAATATTATGCAAGATTTAATTCTGCTTATAAAGAAATTACATAGAAAAAACGAAAAGGAAAATCCATAACTAAAGTAAATTTGTTAGGATTAAGAATAAAAAAAGCAACGAAAAGATCTAATAGTTTACTTTACTTGTTCTAATAAAGGCAATAATTATAAGTATTTGAGATAGAATAGAGCTCATCATGGTAGTAAATGTTATGCGGAATTCTGGAATGGACAGCGGCGCAGAAAACCTTTTCAAGGCAGTTTCAAGTGACACACGCCTTTCAATTCTCGAACACCTGAGTGAAGGGGATAAACATATATCCGGTCTGGCAAGAGAGATAGGGATTTCCGTGCCAGTGGCTGCAAAACATGTGAGAATATTGGAAAAAGCCGAACTTGTAGAAAGAAAAAAAATCGGGAATACACATATGATAGGCATCAAACTGAACAATGTCTATTCTTTTCTGGATCACTTTGCAGAAAACAGGAGGCTTGAGGTTGAACGTGGCACAACTCTACTTGAAGCTCTGAAAAGCGTGGCTGCAGTAGAAATTAAGAAAGTGGGGAATAGAATCAAGGTTGTCTCTACGGATGGAGAAGAAGGATTTTATGTATATGAAGTGGATGGCAAATTCTCGAGTAAGACGGTAGACGAATATGAATTTCATGAAGATGCCGTAGTAGAGTGGAAAAAGCTAGTGCCCGTAACGAAAAAAAGACTGCTGGTAAGCATCAGAAGGTAAATAGCCCACAAGGTTGAACCCCCTTCAGAGGCTAATGTCCCTTCACGGAGTCTGCAAAATATTTACTCATGAGATCTTCAAAATGTCTACTCATGAAAATCATGAAATCTTTAAAATATTTACTCATGAGATCTTTAAAAAATATGGTTAGTCTTCTGAAATATAAAAACTTTCCCCTGAAAAACCAGATAATTCTTGAAAAGTAGGTATGTCACTTCAACTTCGCCAGGACTCCAAGGTGGTCTTCATGATAGGGCTTCAGTTCCTTTGCATTAAGAATCTCAAATTTGGGCTCAAAAGCTTGTTCGAGTTTCTTCACTTCTGCCTTAAAAACCTCTTTTGGATTTGCTGCAGTATCGATACTCCGGGCTTTGATGGAAAGCATGAGGTTTCCATCCTTTTTCAAAAAGCGGGCAGCGTTTCTTGCAGCTATTTCGGCCTGGTTAGGCTGTGCAACATCCTGAAAAATAAGGTTCACAGGCTCAACGAGATGAGAGTAACTATCTGGTTTTCCCGCATCAGCCAGAATCGGGTAGATATTTTTCCTCCTTGATGCGAGTCTTATCAGATCTCTCATACTTCTCGGGGCAAATTCAACAGCATAGACTGCACCTTCAGAGACGATATCAGAAACATGGCTGACCGTTGTACCTGAAGCTGCCCCGAGGTAAAGCACCTTCGAATCTTCCTTGAGGGGAATATTGAACTTTTTAAGGATCATGGCTCCGAGCTTACTCCTACGAGGGTCCCATGTCCTGTATTCAATTCCTTCTACCGGGATCAGTTTTTCCCCATAAACTATTCTGCCGGGGTCAAGGTTTTTTGTAGCAAGCTGTTTTTTGTCTTTTATGACTTCAAAGATTCCATCAGACAGCTTTTTGACTTCAATCATTCACCTTCTCCTCCTTTTCTTTGGCTTTGCTTCGATTTCCTGCCTTTTGAGAGGAGGTCTGGGATTTTGAGCTCTGATCTGCGAAACCTTTGCCTCAAGTTTTTCCGTAATAGAAGGATCTATTTCCCTGGAATAAAAGTCCATTCGCGCAGCAAGGGAAAGTTTTGATGCAACAGCCCGCGCTATTTTTCCCCTTACCCACCAGGGTGCAGTATTTATCAGAGGATGACTGTAAATTATCCCGTGCTTAGGAGAGGGAGCCCGAGCCCTGAGATGTTTGAAAAGCGCTTTGCTAGCACCTATAACCTGTATGGTGCTGGAGGGGAACTCAGCAAGTTTTTCGAGGCTTCCTGCCAAACTTATCAATCTTGCCCCAAGCATTGGACCTGCAATAAGTTTAAGGTTGGGTGCGACCAACTCCATGCTATTCTCAATATAAGCCTCAAGCTGTCGCCTTCGCTCATAGAGGCTGCGCACACTTTCTGCGAAACCTTTAAGGAGTGCTTCGTCTGCAGACTCAAGTTTTGCACCCATCGAAGTACTTGCTTTCGAATAAAATGGGTCTTCCGAGCCAACATTTTCGCGAGAACCATATTTTATAATAAAAAGGGCGAGGTCTTCTCCACTTAACCCACTCTCCGGGAAATAACCTCCATACCATTCGGAAAGCCTTTCAGAAAGGACATTTGACGTCTCATTAATATCGTCGAGCGCTTCCACAGCCTGAATAATTCGCTGGTCAGGGGTGAGAGCACCTGAAACCTGGAGTTTTGCAGCTTCAAGAGCAATTTCGTGTAAAATAGAGTAATATTCAGCCGAAGATTCTGCAAACCCGCTCTCAAGAGCTGCAGCTTTAAGATCAAAGCCTTCAGGAGGAAGATTCAACCTGCCATCCCTTAGAGAAAGAGAATTAAGGGCAAGCTCCCGGACATTTTTTGGGAGAAGTCTGGATTCCAAAATTTCTCCGGCCATGTCTGTCTCAAGAACTCCAAACCAGGTATTGATCTTCAATCCGGGCCCCCGAAAACGTCTGCACCTCGGTTTCTTGCCTTTGTGAGCAGGGCTCTTCCGCCAAGGGACTCGTCAAGCATGCGCTGGACTTCTTGCTGTAGCCTTTTGCCTTCCCCTTGACTTCCGACAATTCCGTAAACCACCGGGCCGAAAGAACTGATGCCTGAGCCGCTTGCACCATTATCACGCATATATCTCATAATATCCAGAACAGGTTGAGATTGGAGCTCGACTTCTCTTCTCTTAAAGCCTACAGTCTGGAAGTAGTTAACTGCCCTGCCGAAACTTTCCAGGTCTTCCTCCACAAGTGCAGGAAGCATCAACATTAGAATTACATGGCAGATTTCCTGAACTTCAGCAAGGGGAATTGGACAGAATTTTTTAAAAATATCTACCTCTTCAGCATCATGAGCCCCTTTGCTATTAGGAATTGCAAGGACTATAGGCCAATCCGGGAAGTTTCTTCTAAAGAGGACAGGTCCTGGAGGCACATGGCTGGCTGCAGAAGGGGAAAATGCACATTTATCTTTGAATTTGTGCCCCCCATCCAGAATAAAACCGCCGTTCTCAAAAGCTGCGACTCCGATTCCGGAAGTACCGCCCCTACCTACCGCAACTGCAAGTTCCCGGACGCTTTTCCCGAGTCCATATATTCTGTTTGCGGCTGCTGCTGCTGATAGTGCGGCCTGAGTCCCTGAACCGAGCCCTACATGATCGGGAAAGCTATCATCAATTTGGATCCTTATTCCTTTTCCTGCCGGGAGAAGAGCCTGTGCGGCTTTTCGCATTCTGCCTGCGAGAAGAGGATCACCTATGACTTCGATAGTATCAGCTTCAACTGCAGAGATTTCCAGGCCAGGAGATTCCAGGGTAATTCCTGCTCCCCCATCAACCCTGCCTATCTCTGCATTGAGGTCTATTAGGGTAAGATGTAGTCTGGCCGGAGACACTACTCTAATCATGTTTATCTGTATCCTCATTACCTATTCTTAAAGCTTAGGAGTTGGACTTCCATCTCCCCCAAACTTTTTCCTTAATAATCAAATAGGTAAAAGATAAAGTTTTCCGGTTTAGCATAAATCTTAGCATTGGGAAAATCAGAGAATATATTCTTACACGAATCTCTATACTCCCCCGAAAATCCATTATCGGATTCATAAACACAGGATTAATAGAAAAACTGCAGTGCCTGCATCGGTTGTAGACCAATCCCGCAATAGAATGTATGAATCCACAAAGTATGCCCGTGTCTGCCGGATCGTCAAGACCAAAAGCCATGTAAGAATCCAGACGCTTAATTTTTATCCCTTTAAACAAATCGAAAAATAAACGAAGCATAGGTTTTTTCAAGGATTTATACGCTTCAAAGCCCCAATGAAGTTTTTCCCTGGTGGTCATTCCCGTTTGTGGGGCTTTCTCCTCTTCAGGCTCATTTTTTCCCCTTATCCTTGCAATTATACCTCTTTTACATTTATCCTCGCGTATTTTCTCCTTTTTATCTTCATATACTTCTACTCTTTCCTCTTTCAGCCTTTTTTCTTCAGTCTCCCTTCTTTCCCCTGTCTCAACCTTATCCTTTGTTTCTGTAACGGCTCGCACTCTTTCAGGTTCCTGTGGACCAGCTTCCCCTTGTTCCCCTGTTATTATTGCACCCTCTATCGGTATTTCGGGCTCTTCAAGAGGGCTCTCTCTTTCTCCAGGTTCCTCAACTGAGAAAGTATGGGAAAAGAGCAGCCATTTTACAGTAAATATGCCTCTGAGTTCTTTCTTCTCTTCCAGACTGAGAACATTAAGCTTGAAGGTGAAACCTATTGCTGTAATAAGTATGAATAAAATCAATAGGAGAACAAACAGGAGAATATAGATTGCCAGCATACTAAACAGGTTAGGGAGAAAGGGATAGCCCTGACTATCCCGAAGCCCGGATTTTTAAAATTCCAATCCCTGGAAAAATTCCCTTAAAAGGTTTTAAATTCCAGAAATTCAGTGAACGCATCCCTCTTCAATCTTAATCTCTGTTTCCTCTACGGTCTCCTTTTTCGGAACTTCTTTCTCCGGAACTTTTTTTTCCAAAATCTCTTTTTCCGAAACTTCCCTTTCTTTAAATATTGTTTCCTCAGCCTTTTCTTCTTTTTTCTTGCCTCTCATGCCTTTAAGCTTGTCCATAATTTCAGGCACAAGGTCAGGAATCGAACTAATAAGCGACCCAGCATCACCTCTTTCCGAGATTCGGAAGATTCTAGCTTCTTCTTCGGAAAGCATAATGAACGCTACAGGCTCAATCTTCGCGCCTGCCCCCCCGCCTCCACCGTATCCGGATTCAGAGTCTCTCTTCCCCTCTCCTCCGCCTGCTCCGAAACCCATACTAATTTTTGAAATCGGAATAATTGTTTTCCCGGCAGCAGTAATAGGGTCTCCTACTACGGTTTTGGTAGTCGCGATTTTCTCAAGTTCGCTTGCAATTTCTCTAATAGTGTCTTCTACACCCAACTTTCCATCCCCTTTTTTTGTATATTGTTTCGTCTATAAGGATAATAAAGATTTTCCATAATTTTTTGTTTTTAATCTAATTTAATCAAAATTCTTAGAAATTATATTCGGATTTAATGTTAATAAAATAATCTACGTCCACTAATTTAAAGCTGCTTTCAATTTCAGAAAAGAAGTTTATTGTTTTTAAGAGCAATTTTTTACATTATTTATAAGATAATTTGTATTTTGACTAAAAGCAGGTATTCTGTTTAGTTCTGCTGATCTTAATTTACCTACTCCGAGATGTTAACTCAAACCGACTAGAGATAGCTTTGAAATAGGCTCATTAAATAAAAATATCAGTTTCCAGATAATTGGGTATACTTGAACAACTATAATGAGCAACTATTTTTACCAAAACCGCGTAATTTTAAATTTCTCTGCTCAAAAAGTTTCAAAGCTTCTCTGCAAGGCTTCCAAAATCCAGCCGACTTGAAGTCCGGGATTCCAGATCCTCTTTTTCGGGATTATCTAATGTTATATGGGCAAAAAAATCTTCCACGAGACTACCCACATCCCCTGGCGCGACATCAATGAATTCTTTCCTTTTTTCAGGCGGGAAATGATCAAAAACCGAAAATTTCCCAAGTTTACGTACCTGAGAGCCCTGATAGCGGGAATCGAGAAGAATCCTTACCCCATAATCTTCCGGAGAGCGTACCACTCTTCCCATTGCCTGTCTGACCTTCCTGATTGTCGGCACCTGGACTGCAAATTCCCAGCCTTCCCCACAACCAAAAACTGTGTCATAGGCAGACTCGACAGCTTTGATACGGTCGTTTAAAGCCGGATATCCCACTCCAACCACAATTACTGTCCTGCCTCTTGAATCCCTGAAATCAACACCTTCGCTTAGTGTTCCCCAGAGATAGGTTACAAGTAAGGCTTTTCCTCCCTGCTCCCCTATTCTAAAGAACTTTTCGCGGATTTCCTTAGCTGAAACCCCTGTCTCGTCAAGGAAAATGGGGATAGAAAGCTCAGGCTCCAGGAGTTTAGTATAACGGAGCGCTTCAGCATAGCTCTGAAAATAGATAATTACGTTTCCGGCTGATGCAACAGTAGCTGCAAGCAAAGCTTCTTTAAGGCTCTCAAGTGTTTCAGGACTGCCCCGGTTCTTTGCAAAAAGAGGAGGAACTGAAACCGCAAGTGTGAGCCTTCTTTCACTGGGAAAGGTAGTGCCGTAAGAAATTTCTTCCACTTCCCTTGAGATGCCGAGTGTAGATTTGATCATTTCAAAGGGCTGGAGTGTAGCCGACATGAGCACTGATGCATAAACGGAATCCAGCAAAGGCTGAGTTACGTTTTTAGGGATGCATGTGAAAAGCTCTATCCTGCCAGTTATCCTGTCACTTTTGAGATCCCTTCGCACGTTCAGGATAGGATAATAGTTCTGTCTGTCCGAAAGCACAAGATAAGAAGATAGAAAATCAGCAACATACCGTATCTGGGAACGTTTCGGGACGGAAAGCAGCCCTTTTTTGTAATTTTCAGCATATATTTCTTCCAGCCTTCCACCGAATTCACCAATTTCACGTAACCGAATAAGCACCTTTTCTTCATCCCCAAACCCTTCTTTTACTGCACTTCGCAAGAAGTGGGCTTTCAGGATGTCAAGACGTTCATAAGGGTCACTTATCTGAATGTCCTGCCAGTTCTTACCAAGCCTGTTTCTTTCCCCGAATTTCAATTTCGAGTCATATGTATCTCTGAGGGCGGTCAGAAAACAGGTAAACAGCTTTTTCGCATATAATCGAGCTGCATAGTCCTGATCAAGAGGAATGCCGATGCCTGAACCAGTTTCTGCCTTGAAAAAAGGAGAATTGTCATGCTCGGGAGTCTCACCTACTTCAGAAAGGGCTTTTTCAATAGTCAGTTCCGAGAGTGTTATTGAAGAATGGGAGCGAGCAGACGCTTCAATATTATGTGCCTCGTCAAAAATCAGGATAATATCCTCAGGGTCGCGTTCAAGCCATTTAAGTAGAGTCATAAAGATTTCGGCATTGAGCACATGATGGAAATTACAGATTAGAAGCTCGGTATTTTTAAGTTCCTTTTTAAGCAACTCATACCCGCACATATCGCGGTCTTCTGCATATTCAAGCACTTCTTCTGGACTTCTTACATCGGAAAAAAGCCAGGTGGAGAATTCGTTTCCTTCAAATCTCAGCACTTCATAAAGCTTCGGGCAGGAATTGTTCCTTAAAGCCTGAGCTTTTGTCCTTGCCTCTTCCAGTTCTTTTTCAAGCTCATTTCGCAAGGCATGAAGGGCAGGGTCTTTTGTTCGTTTGTGCTTCTCATAAGCGTCTTTTAGCTCTTTTTCCTTTGAAGAGACTTCCCTCTCAAGGTCAAGGAGATCATATGTATTTTCCCCTTTAAGCCTGCATTCTTCATAATCAAGGTTTTCAGGGCACATAGAAGTCTTGCCCTTAAAAACAATTGCTTTTATATCGTTAACTCGGGAGATCTCTCTTGCCTCATGTATAAACTGAACCATCTGCTGATGTACATTTGTGACTATAATAATGACTTTATCGAGTTTTTTCCCCACACTCAAAGAAGGAGCAAGTGCACTTAGGGTCTTGCCTGTCCCGCAAGCTCCTTCAAAGAGCACGATTTTCTTCCGCTGGATAGCCGAATGAATTCTCTCCATGGCTTCTGCCTGATTGGGGTAGCAGCTTTGTTTTGTAAAATATCGCATATATCCGTTCTTCTGCGTCATACATTTAACCTGGTATCTCTCGGATTTCCGATGTTTTCAGTATCTTTCCTCTCTGCCGACAGTTAAGAAATTGAACTTTGAAAATTTATAAACATTTTTGAAGGTATTATTAAATTTTTTTGTCAGGCAGTTACTGTTTATCCAGTGTACATTCTCTACCAAGATACTCATTTCCCCATTTACAAAGAGCATCCAACACTGGAAGTACGGTTTTGCCAAATTCAGTTAGAGAATATTCAACTCTGGGTGGGATTTCAGGATGAACCGTCCTGAGAATAAGCCCGTCCTCCTCAACTTCCCTGAGTTGTTTTGTAAGCATTTTGGGTGAAATACCTGCATACTTTGCTGAAACCCTGAAAAACGCAATTCTCCTGTCCTCAACTGCCAGAGGATAATGGGTTTCCATTTGCCTCCTATTGCTTCTAGGGTTGCTTCTACAGGACATTGGTAATTTTTGTTTTCTGTATCCTACTTTTACCTTATGCGCTCATAGTATCCACTTCGTTAATTAGTACTCGGATTGTATGTATAGTATATAAGTATAGTTGCTGTGAATTAGATATCGAATAAATATGTTTGATTAAAGAAAGAAGGAATCGGAATAAACTCAAAATTTATTCCGGTATAAATTCAAAGGAAGCGGAATTCAGATTAAGCGTTTTAAAAATAAGAGAGATGAAGAAAATGAAAGTCATAGGTATTGTAGGCAGTCCTCGAAAGAACGGAAACACAAATATTCTTATCCAGCAGGTCCTGGAAGGCGCAGCAGAAGCAGGTGCCGATATCCGGACATTTATTCTCAACGAGATGAACTACAAAGGTTGCCAGGCCTGCGACTATTGCAAAAGCCATGATAAGTGCAAGCTTGAAGACGATCTTACAGGGCTGTTCGAGGAAATGAAAACAGCTGATGGCATTGTCTTTGGGGCTCCGATTTATTTTGGCCAGTTTTCAGGTCAGATGAGGCTCTTCCTTGACCGCTGTTATTCCCTTATAAATGCTGACTTTTCTCCCCGCCTCCCTGCCGGGAAAAAGGCCGTAATTATAGGAACTCAGGGAGCTCCTGATCCGGCAGCTTTTCAAGGGGTCTATGAGGAGTTCAAAGGGCAGATTTCCAATTTCATGCGCATGGACGTAAAAGATACGCTTGTAGGGGTTGGCTATCACGCCCCGGGAGAAGTAAAAAATAATATAGAGCTTATGGAAAAAGCGAAAAATACAGGCTTGAATCTGTTCAGGTAAAGAGGAGTAGAGAGGGAAATCCGAAAAGAAATCCTGAAAAGTAATTTACGGATTTCTACATACATTTTTTTCTGCAAAAATGAGTGGGAAGAGATAAAGGCAGTACATCGGAGGAACGAAAAAATGAAAGTTGTCGCATTTAATGGAAGCCCGAGAAAGGAAGGGAATACGGCTGCTCTTATAAAGTACGTACTTGCAGAACTTGAAAGAGAAGGGATAGAGACCGAAATCGTACAGGTTGGAGGAAAGACTATTCATGGTTGTATCGCCTGTACGAAATGTTTTGAAAACGCAGACAATAGATGTATAATTGACAATGATATAGTCAACGAATGCATTGAGAAAATGCTCGAAGCTGACGGGATAATTCTGGCTTCGCCCACCTATTTTGCAGACCTGACTCCTGAACTTAAAGCCCTTATTGACAGAGCAGGTTTCGTTGCTAAAGCTAACAGCGAAATGTTCAGGCGTAAAGTAGGAGCAGCAGTCGTTGCAGTACGAAGGGCAGGATCGATCCACGTTTTTGATTCCATCAACCATTTCTTTACAATTTCCCAAATGATAATCCCTGGATCAAGCTATTGGAATATGGGGATGGGGCTTGCCGAAGGGGACGTCGAAAAAGATGAAGAAGGCATTCGAACTATGCAAATTTTAGGTCAGAACATGGCGTGGCTTTTAAAGAAACTCAATGTGTGATCACAGCCTTTTTTTGAAAAAGGTTAGAGTTTGACCCGCCATTCGCTGGAAAAGATAAGTATTGATTCTTTTCTTAGCTGACCTACAAGGCATATGTTTGTTTTTTTTGCGGCTTCGACGCCTGAGTCGAAGGGCATGGCTTTGGTTGCGATAAGGGGAATTCCTGCCCTTGCGGCTTTTGTGACCATATAAGCAGGTTGCCTGCCAGTGGAAAGTAGATAATGCTGCGAAAGGTCGAAGCCCCTGAGAAAGGCGGCTCCTACTGCTTTATCCAGGGCATTGTGCCTTCCGACATCGACGATCTGAACTGCGAGTTTCCCTTTCCTATCTATCAGGGCTGCCAGATGGGTCCCTCTAGTAAGTCTATAGGTATCGGATTCAAGGTGCTCTGTGCCTGCAAAAATAGCTTCCGGGTCAAAGACAGAGTCCGATTCGACAATGGTTTCTTTGTTAACCTGTACTTCTTTTCTGGCTTCTCCGGCTGCTTCGGTGCTGGGGGTCTGTTTTTCCTTCCGGGTAAGGATACGAACCTCGCCTCCTTCTACCTCAATATTTTCAATTTCCCTGAAACTGAGAATTCCTTCTGTAATCAGGTGACCGACTGCAAGCTCTTTCAGTTCGAGTGGGGAGGCAAAAAGAGTTGTAAAAAGATTACTGTTAAGAATGATCTTAACCGGGCATTCCCTGGCAAGTAGCACTTCCAAATTTTCAACCCTGCCGTCGGAATGAACTCTTTTTGCAGGGTAAAAAATTGTGTATTTTTCAGGCATGTTTATCTATCTTTCCAGCTTATCCGGGTTTTCGATGCAAACGGTTATGGGACTTATATGCCTTATATACCTTTTTCTTTTCCATCAGTTAGGGCGGACTGCAAGATAATCGATGTTTATATACTTTTTCCCCTCACCTTTCTTGTCAATGTTTAAATAAAATTTTAGATCTGATGGGTCATTTATTGATGCTGCAGAGATATCTTGTTTATATAAATACCAATTGTTCCCAGTGCCTTTCTGTAACGTTTTATCAAGTTTATTGCCCGCAAAAGTCATGTAAGGATCACTATTAAGATTACACTGGTACACCATTAAGATTGTAACTGAATTGGGTTGAGATTCAAACTCTGTAAAACTATTAAACCCAAATGTCGATTCTAGCTGATTATTTAAATTATGTTCAAATGCATTATTGCTTGAGTAATCACTTAACTTTCCTGATTTTTGTGTTAAAAAGTTACTTTTTGAATCATAGTCCTTCAGCTTAGATAGATCTACATTGGTACCAGAAACGGTTTCAAAACAATACCACTGGTTTAACTTCATTGTATTTTCATTTTCTGATGTATCCTCCTCACTTTCAGATGTATCATCACCTTCGCCAGACTCTTGAGAACCGAAATCTTCACTGCTCAAGCTGCTTCCACCAACTCTCAGAGCTGCCTCGATAACAGATTCATTTATACAGAGTCTATCGAGATTTTTGTCATCGGTGTGTATAAATTTAAAATATACACAATCGGGGTCTCGTTTTTCAATTTCATAGTCCGTGTCATACTTAAGTCCTGCGTTTTTTGCAGTTTCGTTGAGATAAGAGATCCAGGCATCGGGATATTTTGTGGCAATTGTCAAATTAAAGGCTTTGAGATTCGTGTTTTCATTTTCACTGCTATCGTATACTTGGTTGCTACTCAGTCCTGTTAATTCAAGGGGAGTAATGGTATTTGAGGAAACAGAATCGGCTTTACCTGAAAGCTGAACTGCACGAATATTGACGGTATAACTATTACTATTACTATTACTGCCATCTATTGTTTCATTTTCTATGGTGAATATCGGCGGCTGTCTCATTACAGAACTTGCACCATCTGAAAGAATCAGGGCTCCGTTTTCATACCTGAAAAACTGGTCAGGATACTGCTTATTCTGCAAGTAGCAGGTAATTCCACCGCAGCTGAAATTGTAAAATTTCATTACCTCATTAGTGGAATTATACAGGGTTATGATCATTACACACCTTTCTTTATTTACCTCAAGTTTGCCATCTGACCTCGAAGGCTCGAAAACAGGGATATCTCCTTTCCCCATACGGAAAGGCACAGTTATTGAGAAATCGTTTGCAGGATAGCTGCTTGACTCCATAAGCCTGGAAAGCATATCGATCCTTATTTTTAATTCCTGAAAGTCATTCCAAATCTCATACATATGATCCTGCTCTGCTGCACATTTCCATTCAGGAACATATTCAAGCCTGACTATTGAAACCATTGTAAATACGAGCCCTAAAAGCAGTACTGCCAGGATAATTGTTGCAGCAGCTGACTCAGATTTTAAAAAGCGGGAGAACATCCCCTGATTGGTTTCTCTGGTCTCTTTTCCTATAAAGGAGGCATTCGGAATCATTATCGAACCTTTTTATCTGATTTACTACTCTATCCTTAGATTTCCCCTGTCTTCTCATTTATCCATTTTAACTCAAGCCAATCCCAGGTTCTGCTTTAATTACAGTTTCACTCAGGCACACCCTGTTCAAGCGCGTTGAGCTTGATTCTGAAGGGAAGGAAGGGAAGGTCAAGCTTACGAAATTCTCTCCATTTTTTTCAGATAGTGTTAGGTCATAATCCTCTGATTCTATATCTGCATCCTCGAGCAAACCTTTAAAATATTGTTCCCAGGCTTCGGGATGAGTTGTGCTGATAGTCAGTACGAATTGGTTTACATCTCCAACCTTATCGCTGTCGTAGAGGGATCTGTAATCGAGACCTGTAAGGCGTAGAGAACATTCCTTGTTTGAGGAAATTACCTGGGGAGGGACGTAAGGCTTCTGAAATATTCTTATAGCATTTATTGAAACATCATACTCGTTGGTTGGGGTTCTCGAAAATCGTATAGAAGGGTAGAGCGTCATAACTGACTGCTTTCCCTGATCAAGGATCAAGGCTCCACATTCATAACTGAAATTCTGATTAACGTAATATCTGTTTTGAGAATTGTAAGTGATGGTGCCGAAATTAAGAGATTTGACATATGCTTCAGTGCCTGAAGGTTCTTTTACTACTATACCCATTGTGCAGCTGTCTTTGTTTATAGCAAGACTTCCGCTCGATTTTATGGAGCCTACAAATGGGATCTCTCCCCCGCCCATATGGATAGGTACAGTCATAATAGGCTGAAGAGCAGAGGAGCCCGGATTCGAAGAACTAATATATGAGGAATCTGGATTTGAAGCCAGGACAACTGTCATCATATCGATTTTCGATTTGAGGTCTGCCATGTCCTCGTATACATCGTTCATATGAGAGTACTCAGCATCATTTTTCCACTCCGGGACGTATCCTATCCGTATAATGGCGAATACCGAAAATATAATCCCCAGAAGTAATACTACCCCAATAACAGTTGATGTTGCAGTTTCCGAATGGAAAAAAGGCTTTTTTTCGGGCTTTTCCTTACTTTGATTTTTTTTCTTCACCTTTTGTCCCCCTTGCTTCAGCATCCAGGCCTGTAATGAGTTACTCTATATGGATTCCTACGAAATCAACCGAGAACTCTTTTCCACTTTCTTCATTTTCAAAAACTGAAAACCTGATCATAAGTTCCTCAAGTTCGTCGGTATTTTTTATGTAGTTTACATTATTAGTTGGATCATAGAGAGTATAAATCTCGTTCTCTGCTTTGCAAGCCTCAAAATCATCATGTTCTTTCAGGTTACCTTCTTTTCTGGAATCTATTTGTTGCCAGTTATATCCGTCAGTAGATATTTCCAGTTTTAGCTCATCAAAACTGTCATCACCTGTCTGGTAAATTATTTTTAACTGAATTTTTGAAAAGCCTGAAATACCCATCTCATCAGCATCTAGCCCAAATGAATAGGTATGAAAAGTCTGTCCTGAGTTTGCAACCGTAGTTATAGAAAGTCCATCATTAATTTCGCTAACAAGCTCCATGGATGACCAGCCTGAAGTACTGTCATAAACACTTCCGTATGGGTAAGGAGTTATCCAGTCTGGGAGTTTTCCCGGACCTCGCTGGAGCACTGTTCGCTGGATCACCTGCTGGGAGGGCGTGTGCACAAGAAGCATATCTATATCGATCCCGCTCTTGATGTTCTCATCACTAATCACTATGCAGTCCCCGAGAATGAAAACGTCATCGAGTTCATTTCCCTCTGGATCTTTAAAGTCGGACTTGCTGAATTCATACTGCTGCCTGTCAGCAGCCACGATTATCTTGATATCATCAAGATCAATAGCTTCCCCTCCGCTGTGTGTGATGTATAGTTTATTGTTACCTGTATCGATTTCCTCGAGCAGATCCGTTCTTGGCGTATGTGGGGGGTCTACAGCTCCCCCGTCTGAAAAAACAGTCAGGGCTATTGTGGAAAAGGATAGAACGATTATACCTATCATAAACAGCTGCCCATACACTTCTGAAACTGCCTGACAGTCCTTGCCAATTGCCCTGCATTTTTTACCCTCCACTATGAGATCACCTTCTAAATTCGAGACTAACTTTCAAAAATGTTTCTAATAGAATATTAACCTGACTGTAAGAAAATTTTCAATGTAATTCAAGTGCAAATAAACTTTTTGATTGAAAGAGGGGTTAGTTGACAGAAATTACCTTTCAGTACCTAACGAGAAAATTTATATAGATAGTGTGAAATAAGAATACTTGAAGTTAAAAATTTAAAAAAAGTTCAATTACATTTCAGGTTTTAAAAGTATCCGGCAGGTTTTCCTGTCCGAATAATTTTAACCAGGAGGGAGAAACATATGGATTTCAAGAAATTGTTTATGAATAACAAAGCAGTTTCCCCGGTTATCGGTGTCGTCCTGATGGTTGCAATAACCGTCATCCTTGCCGCCGCAATAGGATCTTCAGTGTTTGGACAGGGAACTGCACAACCTGCACCGCAGGCGAATCTTAACATTCAAGCAGCTGGAATTAATACTGAACAAGACCCAAACCTAGCATCCATAAAAATAGAGCACCTTGGTGGAGATCCAATTAATTTTGATAAATCAAAAGTTGTGGCATCTGTTAATGGTGGGAACTCTCAAACGGTTGCAGCTGATGATCTTGGCACAATTAGTATCGGTGATATCAAGAAACTTAAACTGAGAGATGCTGATTCAAATAACAATCCAAAAGACCCGATTGTAGATAACTCTGGTGATTCTACTGCATCTGTGGCTTCTGGTGATATTATCAATATCAAAATTATTGATAAACAAACCAACCAGCTCATTTGTGATAAGGATGTAAGGTTCTAAAATTTAGGCACCTGACATGGTGTTTTTCTTCTTTCTTATATTCAGTTTTCTTTTTACTGGGTCTTTTCATTACTGATCTGTAAAATATAAAGGATTAAATCCCTTTTTGGAAATTGTTTCAATTTACGTCATTTGCTGAAAAAAGTTCACCATCAGGCAAGGACAACCTTCTAATAATCCAGAAAAAGTTATATAGAAATGAAGAATAAAGAAAATACACAGTTTAAAAAGTTGTATATAGTATGCTTATGCAGTTAAATTGTTAAAAGTATTCGGGCAGAAAAGCCTGCCGGATACTTTTAACCCGGAGGAAGTAACATATGGATTTCAAGAAATTGTTTATAAGTAACAAAGCAGTTTCCCCGGTTATCGGCGTCGTCCTGATGGTTGCAATAACCGTCATCCTCGCCGCCGCAATAGGATCTACAGTGTTTGGACAGGGTACTGCACGATCCGCACCGCAAGCAAATCTCGACATTCGAGCAGGTGATATCTACGTTGATGGTGGTAATGGGGCAGATACAGCAGCAAGTGTAAAAATCGAACACCTTGGTGGAGACTCGATTAATTTCAAAACCGACGGAACTACAAAAATTATGGTATCTGTTGATGGTAAAGACTCTAAAAAACTTGATTCCAGTACCATTAAGGCAGATCTTGGCGTTTTAAGTGTTGGTGATGTCAAAGACCTTAGATTAATTGAAGAGGATAATAATGCGGATGGTGAGGGACCTTATCTCAAGGAAGTTATACGCGGTAGCATTGTCAATATAAAAATTATTGATCTAAAAACTAATCAGCTTATTTGCGACAAGACTGTACGGTTCTAAGTAAGGAAACAAGCACCATAAAAAGTGCTTATTTTCTATTTCTTCTACTCAATCTATTTTAACTGGAATTTTCTCGCTGTCTCTTCAGCAAGTACTTTTACAGAACTACTTATACCTCTCTAAAGTTTAAAAGTAACTTTTTTAAAATCTATTTCTCACTTATACTAAGTCTGCTGAAAAAAAGAATCCAGCCAGATAATACTAAAAGTCATCTTATTAAAAAATTGATAGTTTGACGAGGAATTTATTAAATCAATGTAATGGAGTTCTCTTAAATCTACTATTTAATCAAGAACTATTTTTCCTTTTTTACTAATTAAACCAGATATATGAGGTGTTTTATCCAAAAGTACCGTTTTTTAGCTGTACTTTTATCAGAGATAACTGTAAACTACGGGATTAAGGAAAGAAAGGAATTACAAGCCTTTTCGGAATAAGGAGGTGAAGAGGGGACTAATAAATAATTTTAAAAATAGCACAATTTATTCTCTTTTTTCTGCTACCGTGAACCTTATGGTGAATTCAGTCCCATTATTCCTTTTTAGTTTAAGCTCACCATCTAACTGTTCTACAAGGGAGGTTACCAGCTGTATGCCAAGACTATCAAGGTCTTCAATATTAAGATTTTCAGGAATGCCAACTCCGTTGTCGGAAATAGTTAGAATAAAACTACTGCCTGTACTCTGGCAGCTTTCGCTTTCAGGTTCTATGGATTCTTCCCTGTGTAGCTTGATTCTAATCTCTCCTCTATCTCTGTCTATAAATGCATGTTTGAGGGAGTTGGAAACAAGCTCATTAATTATTATCCCCAGCGGGATTGCAGTATCCATATCAAATAAAATTTTCTCTTCCAGATCCATGTTTAAGCTTATGTCGGTATTCCCAAGCCTGTAGGTTTGAAAAAGAGTATCAGCGAGTTCTTGAATGTATGGAGAAAAGTTTAGTGTTTCAAATCCTCCACCTTTATACAACTCTTCATGAATAAGAGCCATAGATATAACTCTATCCTGGCTTTCTCTAAAGGCTTCGAGAACTTCGGAATCCTTAATATTTTCCCGGTTTTTAAACTGTTCAGCCTGAAGGTCGAGCAGAGAAGAAATTACCTGAAGATTATTCTTAATGCGGTGATGGATTTCTTTTTTACGGGCAGTTTCGATATTAGTAAGAGTTTCTTCAGCTTCTTTTCGCTTGGTGATGTCAGTTAACATGCTCATAGCACCTATATACTTGCTTTCCTTATCAAAAAGAGGTTTAGCACTCAGAAGTGCCCAGAGAGGGGTGCCATCTTTACGTATTAATTTCAATTCATAACTCTCAATTACTCCCTGCCTCCTTTTTTCCAGATTTCTTTTGATGACAGGTTTACATTCTTCGCTGATGAAACCCCATATTGGTTTGCCAATAAAATCTTGCAAAGTGTATCCGAGCATGTCTGTCATTTTCTCATTAGCGTAAATTATTATATTTTCGTTCCCAGTTATGACTATACCTTCGCTCGCTGTCTCTACGATATTTCGGTACTTTTCTTCGCTTTCTTTAAGTTTTTCTGCTGCAATCTTGCTTTCGGTTATATCTCTGGTAATGGTTGAAACAGCAGTCAGCTTTCCAGATAAATCAAAAATCGGGGAAAGAGTTATTGAAACATTTATTATCGTACCATCCTTTCTTAACCTTGAAGTCTCATAATTGTGGATATTTTCTCCCTGTTTAATCCTTTCATTTAATTTTTCGGTTTCTCCAGTTAATATGGATGGTTCCAGGATGGTTATGGCTTTCCCAAGTACTTCTTCTGGTGAGTACCCATAAACTTGCTCTGCTCCTTTATTCCAGCTTGTAATAACACCATCAAGAGACTTAGTTATTATAGCATCATTTGACGATTCCACAGCATTTGCCAGTATTTGAATTTTCTCCTCAGCTTTCCTATGTTCTGTTATATCCTGAGTTGTCCCTATAGCCCTGACAGGATTATTTTTCTCATCGAAAATAATTTCAAATTTTACATGGACTATGCGCTCTTTTCCATTAGCTAGAGTTATCCTTAAATTAATGTCAGAAGGTTTTCCTTTTAATGCCTCTTTAGCGGCATTATCTATTTGTTTTCGATCTTCTGGATGCACATAACTTAAGAAAATATCGTAATTCACTTTTAATTCTTGAGGCTTAAGTCCAAAAATACGATATGTTTCATCAGACCAATGGAATTCCTTGCTTGCAAAATCTAGTTCCCAACTTCCAAGATGAGCTATTTCTTGAGCTTCAGCAAGATTTTTTTCACTCTTTTTCAATGAATCATAAGCCATCTGAAGCTCTTCTGTACGTTCTTTAACTAATTTATCTAGATTCTCTAGAATGTTTTTCAGTTCAGATTCAACTTTTTTTGCTCTGTAATATCACTGGCAGTACCGAACCATTCAATAATTTCGCTATTTTCATCCAGAATGGGAACCGCACGTGAAATTATCCATCCTATGTTGCCATCGGCTAACCAAACTCGATGTTCAAGTTCGTAAATACTCTTCGCCCTGACAGCTTCGTTAATGACGGCAATTACATGCGACTGATCTTCTGGAGGGACGTATTCCTGAAGCCAGGTATGGCTTGGGCTCTCTGTATTTGCAAGAAGACCTTGACCATAGAGATAATGCATCTCACTCCAATCCGGGCTCATACGATACACCGCTTCCGAACTAGCCGTTATCAAAGCACGAAAGCGCTTCTCACTTACACTCTGTGCCTCCTCAGCCTGCTTGCGTTCCATGATACTTTTCTGGCAGAAACTCTCTATTATTTCCCATTTGCCTTCTCTTTTAATCAAAGCAAGCTGGTGATTTGAAACGACATCAAAACTGGTAGTAGCATTACATATGTCAAGGAAATAAGTGCAAAGGGCAATTATCGGGTATTTACCAGTGACAGATTCCAGTATTCCCTCTTGACCACAGAAATCGCTTCCACTATACCTCAAACCGTCATATCCGCTGGCAAGTGCCTTACTGATTTTTTCAATCAAATGGTTTAATGCTATCTGCGGGTCTAAAGCACCCTCTTCTACTTGCTTGCAAGTATATGGGATAATCTCTATTTGTCCTTTCTCTAGATAAGCATGAATATCTGGAATAGTCATTTTTAAAGCTTCTTTTGCCTTTTCTTCATCTAACTCAACTGGCAAAACCCACAAGCAAAATTCGTTATTTTCCAGTCCTGCCTTGAAGTAGGGAATAAGTATATCCGTTAAATCTTCTTTTGTCTGGTAGAATTGGCAGAAATGTATCCCCCATGGCACATTTCCAATAATATCAATGCCTGAAACTCTGTTATTGTTTTTCATAATATTCTCTTATCAGGTGAAAATCAAACTATTTTTTTCCAATATTATTTCTTTATCTAATATTTTATTCTACTCAACTTGAAATCGCTTTTGTAGGATTTATTTTTATAGTTTAGATATATAAGAGTCGGTTATGTGGATATAGTTCCAATAAATAATTGTTCCTCGTGTCTATCCCAAAAAGTTTTATTTTAATTTTGAGCGATTTATGTATTATTTTTAGCAGAGTATAATTCCATGCAGCATGCTTTTTATGCCGTTTCAGAGAGTATACTTTTTATGTCACCTAGTCATAAAAGCAAGATGATGACTTCTCAATCCCAATGATTTGATAATTTCATTGCTTTTTTTGTTCAATATAACGGGCTTTAGCTTCCTGGAGTATATCAACGGCTGTTTCGAGACCTTTCCAGCCGAAAACATTCACATGTTTGCCCTCTAATTTTTTGTAATTCTGGAAGAAGTGAGTAATCTCTTTAAATAGGTGAGGTGGAACCTGGTCAGTTGTTTCAATATAGTTCCACATAGGATCGTTCTTCGGAACGCAGAGGATTTTTTCGTCTCTTCCTTTATCGTCTTCCATATCAAACAGTGCTACGAGATGTACATCTATTACACAACCCGGAAAGGTAGGTTCCCAGGTTAAAACCATAGCGTCTAATGGGTCACCGTCAAGGGCCAGGGTATCTGGGAAAAAACCATAATCTGAAGGATATACCATTGATGAAGAAAGCATTCTGTCGTATTTAATTACTTTTTTTTCTTTATCGTACTCGTATTTGTTCCGGCTTCCTTTCGGGATTTCGATAAGTACACTTTCGACCTGTCGTTCAGTCATGCAAGCACTTCCTGATTATTGTTATTAAATATTGCTTCAAAATGTTTGTAATTATTAGTGCGCTCAAAGATTATGTGTCTTGATAAAGTCATAATATTAAAAGATGCCTTATGTGGATTAATTTTCTTTATATGAACGAATAAATAAAAGGGAAAAATACAAATTTAAAGTTATACTGGTAGCTATTTAAAAATGAAATAGAGTAATGCGTAAATTCTGTGTCTTCAATCACTTCTGCTTATAGGAGCATAAACACCGCACAGATATGGGAAAGGTTATCTTGAAATCACGTTGAATACTGTTTCTACAGAATATACAAAGCAAAAAGCCCCGGTAAAAGTTCTGTTAATTCCCTGTTATTCTTTATAATTAGGTCTTTCAAAAAGGGCAGGATATTTTTCTTTCAACGATATGAGTAGTTTTTCATCTAATTTTGCGTTATAAAGGGTTCTAACCTTCGAAAGTTGCTCAATTGACAGACCGTATGCCTCTTCAAGGATAGATGCTTTAAGGTTTGCTCCCTCAAGGCTAATGCCCTCAAGATTTGCCCCTCTAAAGTTAGCTCCTTCGAGACTCGTTCCTCTTAGGTTAACATTTTTAAGATTTGCCCCCTCAAGGTTAGCCTCTTTAAGATCCGCTCTCTCAAGGTTGGCTCCTTCAAGTTTACTCCCTTCAAGATGAGCTTTTTCAAGGTTAGCCGCTTCAAGCTGAACCCATCTGAGGTCAGCCCATATAAGATAAGCTTCCTCAAGGTTAGCCTCTTTAAGGTTCGCCTCAAAAAGGTCAGCCCCTTTAAGGTTAGCATTTGTAAGGTTAGCCTTCCTGAGGTCAGCCTCTATAAGGTTAGCTTTTTCGAGGTTAGCTCCTTGGAAGTTTGTTCCTCGAAGGTCAGCTCCCTTAAGATTAGCTCCTCGCAGATTTTTCTTTCCCGCAATACCCACCATGTACGATTAATCGGCTCTGAATTAAAATAAAAGTTACCATGCCATGAAAATGTTTTCCGTTCTTCAGGCTTCAGTTCTGAAAGTTGTAATGATTTCTATCTGAATCTATCGTGCCTGCTTTTTAGGCGTAATCTTTTACTCTCAGACTTGATCTTTTTTGTTTAAGGCACTGCTTACTTTACACTGATATAATTATAAGTGGTTTTAGTGTTACTGCCTTTTTTATTCTTAGCTTCTAAGCTAACGGTGTATTTTCCGGTTTTACCGTACTTATGCACAGGATTTTTGGCGGTTGAATAATTTCCGTCTCCAAAACTCCATTTCCATGAGGTGGGTAAGCCTGTACTTTTGTCAGTAAACTTAACCTTCAATGGGGCTTTCCCTGAGGTAGGAGATGCCGAAAAAGCAGCAACCGGGGATTTCAAAGATATAAGAGGGAGATAATCAATGGAATTGTGGGAATTGTCCAGTTTATATGGCTCATCTGCAAAACCATCTCCGTTCTTGTCGGAATGGGTCTGTGAAAAGCCCCTGCCTGATGGGGTTGCCCAGTAGTTGCCCCCCAGATACGGGCCACCTACAATGTTTTTCCCGGCCGTTTTCGTAGTGTTGAATATACATTCAATCCCTTCAGGAGCATTTATATTTACGGTATTATTAAAATTATTGTTTATAACAATACATGGGGCATCAATAAGATATAATCCATTATCACAGTTTGTAATACGATTTCCACTAACTGTCAGGGTTTCGAACATAAGATCAAAGGCATATATTCCTGTCTCGCAGTTGAAAATATCATTATTGAGAATGTATTCACCTCCACTATTCATATAAAATCCAATATCTGCACCTATACTAAAATTAGATATCCTGTTATTTTGAACTGTGCAGTAAAAAGCTCCATTGGTAGATTCGGTGCGGCTAAACGAAAAACAAATGCCTGAGTATTTACCCGGACCTCTTATATCAAAATTTTTTATTACAACATTACTTTCGTAAATATTAAAGGCATTATTCTTAGCTTTAATTATTGTTTTATGCGGACTGCTTGATATTAGAGTCAGATTTGCGGTTGAAATCTCTATATCTCCGTTATATGTTCCTGGCTTTACAATTATTGTATCGCCCGGTCGCGCGTTATTTACTGCTTTTTGAATCGAGTCTCCAGGCTCTACATAAATAATTGCAGCAGAAGCGCTGCCAGCAACAGCTCGAAGTGTAAAAAGCACTAGTACCACCAAGATAACTATTTTTGTTTTCTGCAAGACCAAAACCCCCGATAAATTTACTTAACACCATTAAAGTCCTTTAGTATTCTTGTTAACTGACCGCGAGAAGCTTAATTATCATCAAAAATTTAATTAACTATTTAATGACTGATTCTCCAGATAATATCTAATTATTCAGAATTTAATTAATTGTAAAGCAATTAATAATCAAAAACTCTCGTTTTTTTAACTTATTGATTTATTAATAAAGTTTTAGTACTCTGTTTTGAGAAGATGAGATCTTTGGGCAATTTAAGCCGTAAGAATGACCTTAATCTCCGGGACTTACATTATCATATAATTTTTACTTATATTTATATATATTGACTAACCCGTTATCATAACAGCTTAAGCTTTCATTTAATTAACAGCTTGATAGTAAATATCTGATAGGGCTGCGTTAACTGATCAAGCTACTTTTTATTTGATGATCTTATATTTTTGTACTCCAGGTAAACTCCTGAATTCCAATTGCTTTTCAGCTAACTCGTTCTCTTGATTAACTGGAGGAAATTAATGGACGCAAAAAGGCAGAAGACTGTATAAAAATTAATGGAACAGTAAGATAAATATTTATAGTCAGTGTAAATAGCTTATATGGATATAAAACGTAAAAAAGCTTTATAGTGGGGAAAAAACAATGAAAATTAGAGTTGTTAGCTCAAGAAACGAGATTTTTACACTGAATCCAAATGAAAGAATGGTGCATCTGGCTTTCAGACCTTCGAACAAGGACATTTTCGAACTGGTTGAAACCTGTCCGAAGATTGAGGCTATTCAGTTACCTAAATCTTACAAGGGCACAATTTCAAGATCTATAGAAATGTTCCTTGAAATGCAGAAAATCCAGCTTATTGAAGGTGATGTATGGGGGCACAGGAAGGATATTAACGAATACTACACCATTCCATCATCAGTTATTGAGAAAATAAAGGAAATGAGAATCGAAGGTAAATCCAATGAGGATATTGAAGCAAAGGTCTCAAGGGAGAGCAAAATCAACCGTGAAATGGTTGCCTATATCATGAACAAAGATGCTCCAGCCTGAATCCGCAAAATAAAATTGTCTTTAAACTCTTTACTTCCCTGGGTTAAAATTTAACTTATTTTTTTATTTCAGGGAATTTTTAAAGAATTTTTTTCTTTTTATCACTATATTTTACCTATTTTGTTGAAGTTATATTTAATCTTTAGATCTTAAATTCTTTGCCTGTTATACGCTTCTTTTGATTTCCTGGCTGTGAAAGCCTTCTCTGTCAAGAGTGACGATTCTAAGGGAACCTTCTTCTTCAGGGCACAAATTGAACGTTCTTCCGTTTTCAATGGGGAGATTTTCAGGATTCCTGTGCCCGTGAACCTGATAAATGTTTTCACCTGTGTTTCTGTTGAAACTCGAAGCAACTAGATAGGCATCTTCGGGTTCTCCCACGCCGTTAATCATCTGATCGGCTCCTATAAGAATCAGGTTTTCAGGAAGGTTACTCAGGCCTCCATGAGTTACGAGCACGCATTTGTTATGGAATTTATAGTAAGCAGATAACCTCAATTTCTTACATAAGATGGAAATATCGTTATTTATAATGCCTGCCTGCTTCATTTCTAGAATATTATGCACTCTATCCTCTAGCCCGGAGGTCTGGGTTTGTTCTCCGCCTCCTGCCAGGCTGCAAGAATATGCTTCCTGGTCTCCTTCGAGCAGGATAACGTTATTCCTGTCCATTATGGAGATAAGAAATTTAACAACCTCAGTGTTCTCAGAGATTTCAGCTCTGCTACCTGCGTAATCTCCTAGAAAAATATACAGGTCACTCTCATTTAGCCCGCATGCAAGGTACTCCTTAAGAGCCCTATAATTCCCGTTTATGTCCCCTATGTGATGGATTCTTCTATAATGGGAAAAGTCAGTAGCCTTATACAGGAATTTTTCATGAAATTCCTGTGGCTTTATTACTGTAACGAATGAAGGTACCTTTTGCCTGCTTATTGTGGAGTACATCTCATCAATTACAGTCTCAGGCACAATCTCATACTCAGGCCTTTTCCTGTTTCTCTCCTTTGCAATCTCAAGAGGAATGTCCGAGAAATCAATACAGATGGCTTTATACCTGTAGGTTTTGACAAGCTTCCTGTACTTTGCAATATCTGCATTTCCCGCATTCGTTGCGTCAAGGACTATGAAATCTCCTTCCTCCATATGGCTTTTTATAAGCGAGTAAATGAGCCCCCAGGCCCGGCGATTGATCTTTTGAGAAATAACTGGTCTTCCGGTGACAGACAAAACAGGAGGCTTAAGGAGCAGCCGGATACTGTCTGAAGAAATTGTATAAGGTTCAAGGTTATTTTCCCTGACAAAAGTTGATTTGCCGGAACCGGGCACTCCCCTCAAAAACACCATATACCTCATGTCATACCCCAATACTTCTTATAAACCTCAAATGGACAGATAGTTTTCATCTCTGTTTTAATTTCCGATATTCCAGCTTTATATTCGCGTTTTAGTTCTGTCTATTACAGTAATACCTGAGTTAATGTTACTATTAATTTTTAATATTTGATTAGATAATTCTATGGTATCCGTTTGAGAACTGATACAGGGGAGAACCGTGAGTAAAGGGGGTTTACAAAGCTTGAGCCAGTTTCTGGGGTTTGCTGCTTAGAGTGCACGACTATCAGAGAGCTCAGGTGCGCGGGTTCCCTCAAGATTTTTATGGTGGAAGATATGGCAGACAACAAGAAAACTGACTATATCCTGCCTGGAAGGGCAGAGTCTTACTGGCTGGCAACCACGCCTGAATCTAGCTATCCTCCTCTTTCCGGAGATATTCATATAGATGTGGCAATTCTGGGAGGCGGGATAGTGGGTATTACAACTGCTTTCCTTCTAAAGGAAGCAGGGGTATCGTCCGTGGCAGTGATCGAAGCGGATCGGATTCTCAAAGGGGTAACAGGCTATACAACAGCAAAAATTACATCCCAGCATGGCCTGATCTATGACAGCCTGATCTCAAAATTCGGAAAAGAACAGGCTCAGCAGTATGCAGACTCCAATCAGGCAGCCGTAGAGAAGATAGCTTCCATAGTAAGCTCAAAAGGCATAGCCTGTGATTTTGTCCGCATGCCGGCTTACGTTTATGCCAGTTCAGAAGAGTCGATTGTAAATATCCGGAACGAGGTAGATGCAGCTCAAAGCCTCGGGCTCCCGGCTTCGTTTGAATCTGACCTTCCGCTGCCTTTTAAAACGTACGGTGCAGTCCGTTTCGGCAATCAGGCTCAGTTCCATCCCAGAAAATATCTCTGTGCCCTGGCAAAGGAGATTGAAGGCGATGGCTGCCATATCTTTGAAAAGACGAAGGCATTGAAGCTCGAAGGAGATGGCCCTATAACTATAATAACGGATAAAGGGACCATCAAAGCAAACAAAGTTATCCAGGCGACACATTTTCCGATTCACGACAAGCCCGGGTTGTTTTTCCAGCGCCTGTATCAGTCCCGCTCATATGTCCTGGGGTTTCATATTGAAGAGCCTTTCCCGCGGGGAATGTTTATCAGTGCCGAAGAACCTATCAGATCCCTGCGTTCCCAACCTGCAGGGGAAGGCGAACTAATACTTGTATCAGGAGAAGGGCACAGGACTGGGGAGGGGAATGAAATCGACCACTATCAAAACCTCGAGAAATGGATAAGATCAATCTACCCAGTCAACTCCATCGATTATCACTGGTCAACTCAGGATGTCATAACTGTTGACCATGTTCCCTACATTGGCCAGATGACCTCTGATGACGAAAACATGTATATTGCAACAGGATTCCGGAAATGGGGTATGACCACAGGCACTGCTGCAGCGATGATTCTTACAGATATGATCCTCGGAAAATCTAACTCCTGGGAGGAGGTATATAATCCTTCACGATTCAAGCCTCTTGAATCGGCTAAAACCTTTTTCTCACAGGTTGCCGAAGCAACCAAAGGCCTTGTGGGAGAACGGATAGTTCCCACTCATGAGAAAGCCTCACAGATCTTGCCTGGAGAGGGTGCAATTGTAAAAATCGAAGGAGAAAGAGTTGCAGCATACAGGGACGAGGCAGGGGTGCTCCATACTCTTGACCCCTCCTGCAAACACATGGGATGCATTGTTTCCTGGAACAATGCGGAAAAAACCTGGGACTGCCCGTGTCATGGTTCCCGCTACAGCGCAACTGGAAAGGTAATCAAAAGTCCTGCAGTATATAGCCTTTCGGAAAAGAAGGTCAGGGAGTGAGATTCCATTATCTTTTCAGGACTGCATGATTGCACCGGGCGAGATCTTTATCCTATAAGCGTTCGCTCTTTATCGATGAGAGAAGTGTTCGATCTCCTAGATAAACTAGAACAAAGGTTAAGTGAAAAATATGACACATGGGAAAAATACTGGTTATACTCTGCCTGGCAGGGCAGAATCATACTGGCTAGCAACTACCCCTGAATCAAACTATCCTGCTCTCTCAGGGGATATTAATGTTGACGTGGCGATAATCGGGGGAGGAATAGTCGGAATTACTTCGGCTTTTCTTTTGAAGGAAGTGGGGGTGTCTGTCGCAGTTATCGAGGCAGACAGGATAATAAAAGGAGCTACAGGCTATACAACAGCAAAAATCACATCCCAGCACAACCTTATTTATGACAGACTGATCTCACGATTTGGAAGAGCACAGGCGAAACAGTACGCTGAGGCTAATCAGGCGGCAATCGACAGAATAGAGTATATCGTTCGTTCATGGGACATATCCTGTGACTTCGCTCAAAAGTCGGCGTATGTCTATGCAGGTTCTGAAAATTCTGCACAGAAAATTCTGGATGAGGTCCGAGCAGCCAGGAGCCTGGGGCTTCCAGCCTCATTTGAAAATAGTCTACCGTTGCCTTTTGAGACCTACGGAGCAGTCCGCTTTAACAGACAGGCACAGTTTCATCCTCGAAAATACCTGTGTGCCCTTGCCAGAGAGATTGAGGGAGATAGTTGCTATATTTTTGAGAAAACTCGGGCACTCGGGATAGAAGGAGGAGAGCCCGTAGTAATTAAAACTGATAGGGGGACAGTAAGAGCTGACGATGTAATTCAGGCAACGCATTTCCCGATCCTTGATAAGCCAGGAGAACTGTTCAAAAAACTATCTCAGTCTATGTCGTATGTACTTGGACTACGCATTGAAGAAACATTTCCGGATGGAATGTTTATAAATGCTGAGGAGCCTGCCCGGTCCCTCCGCTCCCAGCCTGCTGAGGGAGGTGAACTTGTGCTTGCAGTTGGCGACGGGCATCCGACAGGGAGTGGAAATCCAACACATCAGCACTACAGGCAGCTTGAGGATTGGGCAAGGTCGATCTATAATGTAAGGTCTATTGACTACCACTGGTTAACTGAGGATGTAGTATCTGAAGATGGTGTGCCGCTTATAGGAAGGCTTACTCCGGACAGCGAGCATTCCTATCTGGCTACCGGATTCGGGAAGTGGGGCATGACAACTGGCACTGCGGCAGCAGTGATAATCACGGATATGATTCTTGGCAGGGATAATCCGTGGGCTGAGGTATACGATCCATCAAGGTTCAGAGAAATATCCGAACTCATTATCCGGGAAGATCTCCCAGAAGTTGAACCAGGTCAGGGCACCCTTGTTGAGAAAGGAGAGGACAAGGTGGCTGTATACAGGGACCCTCAGGGCGTACTTTATACTCTCAATCCTGCCTGCAGGCACATGGGATGCACGGTATCCTGGAATGATGCTGATAGAACCTGGGACTGCCATTGCCACGGTTCTCGTTATAATGCCAGGGGAGAAGTAATTCAGAGTCCTGCTGTTTATGGGCTTCTGGAGAAGAAAGTAAAGGAGCAGAACCAGTATCGGTGATTTCGATAAATAACTTATCTGTCTGTTAATACATCTTCATAAACGTCATAGCTCTCAATTTTTTTTAATCTATTGAGCTCGACTCTTAATTTTTTTTCATTTATAATATATCCTTACCATACGATGGACCCTATTGAATATGTTTCTATGTATATCCCTGTGTATCAAGACTAAATTTTGAGAACAATTTCCGATATTATTCTCTCTGTAGCTGCAAACACTTGAAATTCGAGAAAAGTATTCTTTCCTTTAAATTTATCTCATATTTATCCTAAATTTTATATACTGTTCCCCCTTTATACTTTAATAAATTTTAGTTTTTTCTTATTTACAGGCTGTGGGGTGTCCAGAATAGATATCAGTAAAAAGGTTCTTTTAGTAACCCTTTTAATTTTTGCTGTTCTTACAGCTGCCTTTACTCTCACCTATAGCATGCAGCGTTCTAACTTTCTGGAACTTGAACATAATGATACACTGGAGAATGTAGAAAGAGTACAGAATGCCGTTTCAGCTGAACAGGAGTACTTGGATTCCATCGTGCAGGATTGGGCTTGTTGGGATGATACTTATGAATTTATTGAGAATGGAAACCTGCAATATATCAATGTAAATCTACAGAATCAGACCCTTGCAGGAATCAAGATTAATGTGATGATTTTTGTAAATGAATCCGGAGATGTGGTCTATGCAAAATCAATAGATATTGATACCGCAGAAGAAGTATCGGTCCCTCAGGAGTTACTTCAACTGATAAAAGACGGAACTCTTCTTACAAAAGCAGAAAATGATATCATAAGCGGTTTTGTTTTGCTTCGCGAAAACCCTATGTTTATTTCCTGCCATCCTATTCTTACAACAGGGCACCAGGGGCCTGTGAGAGGCACTTTGATTTTCGGAAGGTTCTTTGATAATACCCTTCTTGACTACTTAAAAGAAGTTACCCTTTCTTCCCTTTTGATGTACAGGGCCGATAAGGATTTGCCTCCTGATTTCCAGACCAAACTCAAATTTTTTTCGGAAAACCCTGACAAAACTATTGTTGAACCCCTTAGCGAAGAGAGAGTAGCTGGCTATTTTGGGTTACAGGATATCTCAGGCAAGTCTGCAATTATTATGAGAGCGGATTCTCCAAGAGAAATTTACTCACACGGCGAAAAAACCCTTAATAACGTGTATTTTTTCCTTCTGCTAACCGGACTTGTGACCGGGGCAGGAGTCAAGTTTGCATTTGACAGGTTATTCATCTCAAGATTAACAGGGATTGATAATTTCGTTACCCGGATCAGGTCGGAGAGGGATCTTTCCCGAAGGTTGTCCCTTGAGAATAATGACGAGCTTTATCGCCTCTCAAAAGAGATTAATGGAATGTTAAATGAGATCTACCTTGCAGAACAGGAATTAAAGGCACAGGAACAAGAAAAGAAAGTCCTGCTCGATTCCCTGAATGAGCTGGTTATTTTCGTAAGCCCTGAGCTTAAAATTATCTGGGTAAACAGGTCTGCCCTTGAATGTATGAACATAGAGCTTCAAAAGGCAATTGGAATGTCCCTTAAAGATATTCCTGGTACAGTTGGCCTTCTATCCAGTTACCTGAATTTTGAGCGGATTTTTGTAACAGGCAATAAAAAATCAGGGGAATTTACTACAAAGGATGGCAAGACCTGGTACATTCAGGCAATTCCTGTAACCGGAGAGGATGGAAAAATTATAGGCATCCTTGAGATGTGCAGGGACATTACGGAAAAGAAAAAAGCTGAGCAGTTGCGGAAGAGAGAGATCAACCATAGAATTAAAAACAACCTGCAGATAGTTTCGTCCCTGCTTGATCTTCAGGCTGAAAAGTTCAGTGACAGAAAGGTCATTGAAGCTTTTAAGGAAAGCGAAAGCCGTATTCTATCGATGTCTCTTATTCACCAGGAGCTCTACGAATCTGGAAAATTGGATTCTCTTGATTTTTCGTCCTATCTCCGTAAACTGATAGCCGATCTTATCAAATCATACAATACCAAAACCGGTGAAATTCGCGTAAAGCTTGATATCAGTACTGTTTTCCTGGAGGTCGATACTGCGGTTTCCCTGGGCATTATAATAAATGAACTGTTTACAAATTCTATTAAGTACGCTTTTCCAGCAGGAGCAGGCGGTGAAATCTCGATTTCACTGGTCAGAGAAAAATCTATAGAAGAAATAACAGGAAATAATTCCACGGGTGAAATCCTTCTTGAAAGCTCAGGAAAGCTTTCCGGAGCGAGTAAAAATTATAAGCTTATTTATGCAGACAATGGGAAAGGGTTTCCGGAAGGGCTCGATTTCAGGAACCCTGAATCTCTGGGTTTGCAGCTTGTAAACGCTCTTATAAACCAGATAGAGGGCAGTTTAGATCTGGAAAGGAGAAATGGAACAAAGTTTATTATACATTTTAAAAGTGAGCTTTAGATCTGTAGCAGATAACAGGACTGAAACAGGGACGGAAGATATAAACGGCTTTGTAGGAATCGTTAACCACGAAAAGCACGGAAAACGCGGAATAGGGATAATACGGGTACAGCTCGTCGGTGCTTTCCGTGTATTCCGTAGTTATGAAGTAAGCGAAAATATTTACCTTAGAAACTCTAGTTTTAGCCTGTTTAAGCTGATTTCGATAGGTTCTCTACAGAGCCGAATAAACTAAAACAAAGCAATCGTTATTTTTTACTCATTCAACAATTCGCTACTTACCTGTTATTTCCCTTCCAGAAGATATCTTTTAAACCATTCTCCAGCTAAATCTGCAACTTCTTCAAGTGTGCCCGGCTCTTCGAAAAGATGAGTTGCTCCGGGAACGATTTTAAGTTCTTTCTGCTCTGCCTTCAACCGGTCTAATGCCCACTGATTCATCTCGATTACCTGAAAATCCTGCCCGCCCACAATAAGCAGTGTTGGAGCCTTTACATCCGGCAGAGCTTTTTCAGCAAGATCAGGTCTTCCTCCCCTGGAGACGACTGCTTTTACAACACCTGCATGCTCTTTTGCAGCTATGAGTGCGGCTGCAGCTCCCGTACTGGCGCCAAAATAACCTATATTGAGGTTTTTAGTATCAGGATTGCTCAAAAGCCAGTTTGTAACCTCAACAAGCCGGTTTGCAAGCAGGTCAATATCAAACCTGAGATGGGCCGTTACCATGTCAATTCTCTCCTCTTCGGCTGTCAACAGGTCGAATAACAGCGTTCCGAGGCCTTCCTTCTGAAGTTCCTGTGCAACAAACCGGTTCCGCGAGCTAAAACGACTGCTCCCGCTGCCGTGTGCAAAAACAACAATTCCTTTCGCTTCTTCAGGAATAGTGAGATTTCCTTCAAGTGTGATGGAATCAATCGGGATTTGAATCTCATTACTGCTCTTGCTTTTACTCGATAATTCGCTCATGCCAATCCCCCCAAAAAGTTCTGCTATTAATCACAGATTCGGATACAAGCAGATATCAAATCAGTTTTCATTTAGCCGGAAGAGTTCTTGCCTTTTCCAGGAGTTCAATTACCTCTTCGTCAGTTGTCTGCCTGAAATCAACGTACCAGGCTCCAACCCCATAGAAAGGTTCAGGCGTAGTCACACATATTACTTCGTCTACCTCCCTTCCGAAAAATTCGCATGTGTCAGGTGCAGCTGTTGGCACTGCAACAACGATTTTAGCCGGGTTTTTGGTTTTAAGGGCAGCTGCAGCTGCACGCATTGTTGCGCCCGTAGCAAGGCCGTCATCTATCAAAATTACAGTCGACCCACTTATATCGGGTTTGGGCCTGTCTCCGCGATAAAGGCGTTCTCTGCGCTCAAGTTCCCTGAGCTCATTCGCAGCTACGGTAGCAATTACTCTATCGGGTACCTGAAACGACCTGACAACATCTTCATTCAACACGCGGATATCGTTAGAAGCAATAGCTCCCATTGCCAGTTCTTCATTTCCGGGCACTCCCAGTTTCCGCACTATAAACACATCCATTTTTACATTCAGTTCCTTTGCAACCTCAAATGCCACTGGAACGCCACCCCGTGGGAGCGCGAGTATCAATACATCCGAACGATTTGCATATTTAGAAAGCTCTTTCGCCAGCCTTCTTCCAGCATCCACCCTATCTTTAAAAAATGACATATTTCCCTCAACCCCTGTTGAATGAATTAATTGATAAGATAAGCCATAATAATTATATTACATGTTCAAACCCTTAAACGTATAGATTAATATAATTAAGCTTAAAATATTATATAATTACTTCCTTATATGAAGTGAAAGCTAGGAAAAATTAAATTTTAAAAACAATTATTCTTTTTTCCAGATGTATCGCTCATGTGAAATCCATCAGAGCTTAAAATATTTGATGCCAATTTATATTTTGTTTGCATCTTATTTTTTGAATAATTAATTTAAAATAATTCATGTCCTTAATATATTGTGGAGTTAGGAAGTAAGTCTAGTATGAAATAAATTAAAGAATTGCCTGGAGGCCTATCCTGCTCAGAATCGATATATCTGGGGGGAAATATCGGCTGGGCTGCTGTATTGGGGGGATACGGTAAACGGGATTAGAGCTTCCGGGCTTCTTCTTAATCTCTTTTCTGCGATCCGTCCTGCTCTTCCCTTTCCATTCACTTGTAAGTCTTTGCAAGTCTAAAACAATGCCAGGTTTTATTATGGGTTTAAAGCTGCTTTGTATGCCTAACAATTTATAGTCCTTGACGTAAGGTATTACACACATTAACTCATATTATCCTTTTATGGTGGGGAAGGAACAAATTGCTATTGATCAGAAGTTAAGTCTTGATGAGGTTAACTCCTTAATCAAACATGA